>Ga0164296_1001217_pt1 | contig 28040 bp, 23 predicted proteins | sample GEODES057metaG_FD_113533 | JGI IMG/M metagenome (GOLD analysis project Ga0164296, IMG submission 113533) | Dystrophic lake water microbial communities from Trout Bog Lake, Wisconsin, USA - GEODES057 metaG | ecosystem: Environmental > Aquatic > Freshwater > Lake | place: USA: Trout Bog Lake...
CAATACTTTTACCTATACCGTGGGAACCGGTGGGGCAGGAGTAACCGCAGGTACTGTTATGAAGCCGGGTAATGCCGGTAATGCCTCAACGGTATCGGGAACTGTTTCTGGTGGATCGGTTTCATTGACGGCTAACGGTGGCGGTGCGGGAGTCAATGCTGCTACTTTTGGTACAGGTGGCACAGCGACGGGTGGCGACACTAATACAACCGGATTTAGTGGTACGGCGGGTAGTTCAGCTATTGGTGGTAACGGCGGCGGGTCTCCCAATGGTGGTGGTCCAGCGCTTTATAGTGTTGTACCTATTGCCGGAAATGCTCCCGGCGGCGCTAGTACCGGTGCTTACGGTCAGAACGACGGCGGAAGTCTTGCCGGTGCCGGTGGGCAGCTTAAATTTGCGTATACCTAAGGAATCATCATGGCTAATACATATACTTGGACGGTTAATTGGATGAATTGTTATCCGACCTCTGAATCTCAGACGGATGTGGTGTTTCAGGTGGGCTGGACTTGTCTAGGCTCTAATGGCGCTACGCCTCCAGTAACGGCATCAATTACGAACGTTGCCAATATCATTTACAACCCAAATGAGCCTTTCATTCCGTATCCGCAGTTGACTCAGGATGTGGTCATCGGTTGGGTGCAAGAAGACCTAACCCCTGCCGGGGTTGCTGCTACTGAAGCGGCGTTGGATACTGGAATTGCGAATCAGGTGAACCCCCCTGTGGTTTCGCCCCCTCTGCCGTGGGTTACGGCTGCAACTTGATGGAGTAGAAGATGGAAATTACGTTGAAACTTAAGCTGGAAATGGTGAACGTGATCATGGCGGCGCTTGGTGATGCCCCGTTCAAGATCTCGGAACCCGTGATCAGTGAGATCAAATTACAGGCTGCTCCGCAGATTCAGTCTGCACAGTCTGCCAATGATGCCCCGGCTCAGGCCGCATAAGGAGATTAGGATGTCGTTTTTTACTACGATTGAGAATGATTTGAATGCCCTTAAGGTTTGGTTTGGTGGTACCGCAATCGGTTCCGCGATTGAAGCTGACTATAAATCCGCCGTTGCTGAGTTGTCGCAGGTTGCCACTGCGGATCTTGAGAATGCGGTCAAGGTGATTGGCCTGTCGGTGCTTGGCGGTCTTGCTTCAAGTGGAACGCCCGGTGCGATTGCTGCTGGCATTGCTTCGGCTGAATTGGAGTTTAAGTCGGTTGGTAAGGACATCACTGCCAAGACGTTGAATACCTTGGTGACGACTGTGGTGAATCAGGTTTCGGCTGCTACGGCTCCGGTTCCTCCTGCTGCGCCAACGGCGGCTTGATATGGCTCTGCTATTAGATATTCCCAAGTTCTTTGAGTTATTCAAGGAAGGTAAGGAGTTATCGAATGCTGCAACGTGGAAAAACCGTACCATTGCGACCAATGCTTTGTTGGCTCTGTTTGGCACCGGCCTCGGTCTCGCAAAGACTCTTGGTTATCCGTTGAGTTTGGACAATGACACTATCCAGAACCTTGCTGCGGGAGTTGTTGCTGCTGTCGGTGTTGTTAATGCCATCATGCACACCATCACCTCCTCAAAGGTTGGAATGCCGTCCAAAAGTGGAGATACCAACTGAGACAGACGAATGGGGGGATCCGAAAGTTCAGGTTAGCCTAAAAGACTACTTAGTGAACCGAAAGATCCCCCCTGTAGTCGTTGAAGTTAAATGTTCGTTTTAACAAGGACTATTAATGATCAGCTCACGTAATCTGAATGACCTGCTGCCGGTAGTGAAAAGCAAGGTTGAACGGTTCATGGGACTGTGTGTTGCCAATGGTATTGATCTGCTTGTCACTTCAACTTATAGAGATAACGAGTCACAAAATGCACTGTACGCGCAAGGAAGAACTGCCCCCGGATCCATCGTTACCAACGCGAAGGGCGGTCAGAGCTTTCATAATTTTCAATGCGCTGTGGATGTCGTTCCTCTTGTTAATGGCAAGCCTGATTGGGATGGGTCGCATCCTATTTGGGCCAAGCTTGGCGAACTAGGTAAACAGGCTGGCCTTGAGTGGGCAGGTGAGTGGAAAACGTTTAAAGAGTTGGCGCATTTCCAATATACCGGGGGTTTGTCGCTTGCTGATTTGAACGTTGGCAAAAAGATTGTCTAAGGAATAGTTCGTGCCGATAGTCAAGGTACCATTCACGCCGGGAATTAATCGGGAAGTCACGAACTACGCCGGTACGGGCGGCTTTTACGATTGCAACAAGGTCAGATTCCGTTCTGGCACCCCGGAGAAGATTGGTGGTTGGGCTAACGCGTTTCCCGGCAATACGTTCAGCGGTGTTGCTCGGACTCTGCTTAACTGGGAGACGAGTGCCGGGTTCAACCTTATTGCGATGGGTACCAACCAGAAGTACTACATCAATGCTGGCGGCGCGTTCTACGACATTACTCCTGTTGCCAAAACGGGGACGCTCACGAACCCATTCTCCACGACGTCAGGTAGCAACGTAGTCACGGTGACGGATGGTACTGCCATCACTGTTGGGACATTCATATCTTATTCTGGCGCTACTTCGGTAGGCGGCATCACGATCAGTGGGTCGTATGAAGTTGTCGGCCTAGCCTCGGGCGGCTATCTGATTCTCGCTGCAAGTAATGCAACATCTACGGCGGGTCCGGGTGGCGGCACGGTTACGGCGACTTATGAACTGAACGCTGGCAACTCGGTAGTTAGTCCGTCATCCGGGTGGGGTTCGCCGCCGTGGGGCTATGGTGGATGGGGTTCAGCAGTTTCGGTAAATACGCCGCTCACTCTATGGTCGCAAGCAAACATCGGGGACAACCTTGTTTTTGCGAATCGGGACGGTGGTTTGTACTACTGGAACTACGTCGCAAACTCTTATAGCCCCGGCGTGGCGATGACCACTGCTGCAACGCAATATACGAAGACGACTCAGATTGTAGCTGCTGCGGTATCGTCCAGTACCACGTTCACCATCGTCAATTCACAGGGCGTGGACTACGGCGCGGTCATTACGCTTGTGTCGGGTACGGGGTCTATCCCTGCGGGTACTTACGTCAGAGAGTCTCCGGTCTATGCCGGATACACGACAATCACTGTATCGCAGCTCGTTACGCTCGGTGCCGGTGCGGTAGTATCGTTTAGCTACGCGGGTCAAACGGCTCCTTCGGAAGTCGGCAGCGTCATCTATTCAACGACCAATCAGTTTACGATTGCGCTAGGTTCGACGCCCTATAACCCTGCGGTGTTCAGTCAGGCATTCAGCCCCATGCTGGTTCGTTGGTCGGATCAGTCTTTATCGTATGAATGGACGCCTACTACGGCTAATCAATCTGGTGAACAAGCTCTGTCGGTTGGCTCGTACATTGTTACTGGCCTAAGCACTCGTCAGGAAAACCTGATCTGGACTGACCGTGCTTTGTATTCGATGCAGTACGTAGGCCCACCATACGTATTCAGTTTTCAGTTGATGATGGACAACATTTCCATCATTTCGCCCAACGCCATGATCTCGGTAAACGGTGCGAGTTACTGGATGGGTGTGGACAAGTTCTATACCTACAATGGTACGGTGACGCCGCTGCCTTCCTCGGTGCGTAAGTTTGTTTTTTCAAACATTAACCAGAATGAAGCGTATCAAATCGTTTGCGGACAGAACGAACAGTTTAACGAGATCTGGTGGTTATACCCATCATTGAACAGCAACGTTAATGATAGTTATGTAATCTATAATTACCTTGAACAGTCTTGGTATTATGGAACGCTTAACCGTACTGCATGGTTGCAATCTTCGTTGCAGAATTATCCTTTGGCAGTGTTCAGTGTGCAGAACTCTTATTTGTCTGCGGCAATTAATGCGACCCAGACTTCGATCACGTTGACCAACGCATATTCCTACCCGTACACGGGCGGCGGGGTGTATGTAGTGACTATCGGGACGGAACAGATTGCCTATACGGGCGTGACGAGTAACACGTTGACTGGGTGTACTCGGGGATATAATGGAACGACTGCGGCATCCCACTCGGCTTATACTCCAGTAACGTATAAGACTCCAAACCAGATTCTATTTCATGAGAACGGTATTGATGATAATTCGCAAGCTACAACTCAGCCTATTACTTCATACCTACAGACTTCTGACTTCGATATTAACGGTGGCGACCATTTTGGGTATGTCTGGAGATTTCTGCCAGACTTTACGTTCCAAGGCTCTACTGCAAATACTCCGCAGATCTTCCTTACACTGAACCCGCGTAACACGGCTGGGTCTGCCTATCTGACCGGTGGAGACATTGGCAACGTCACGGACTCGACGGTGAACAACACCGTGCCACAACCTACGCCGCCTAATACAACGCCTGTCGAGCAGTACACAGGTACGATCTATACAAGGATTCGTGGACGTCAAATGAACTTTTACGTCAAGTCTACGGGTACTGGGGTGCAGTGGCAGATGGGTGTTAATCGGTTTGATATGCGTCCTGACGGGAGAAGGTAATGCCTGTCATCATTCCATCTCATGCGCCAAACCTACAGGTACCGGGTCCGACTTATGACCCGAAACAACAGAACCTTTTGGTGAATCAGTTGAAGCTTTACTTCATTCAGGTTGATAACAACAACCAACAGTTGATCTTGCAGGACAAGAGTTTGAACGTGTATCAGTGGCTCAATACGGGGATGTGACGTGGCGTTTCAGAACATCATAGGTGCCAAGCTTGCTCAAGTCGCTCTGACTAGTACAGTGGCGAACCTATATATTTCCCCGGCGAGTACCCAGACTTACATCAAAGAGTTTGATGTCTGCAACACGACTAGCGGAGCTTTGACGGTTTACGTTTATATCGTTCCACAGAACGGGTCGCCTAGCGCGTCAAACGCCATCATGTATAACACGAGCATTCCTGCCTATAGTATCGTGCAGTGGACTGGATCCCAGATCATGAACCCCGGCGACTCGATTCAGGCTACTGGGTCGGCATCGGGCTTGACCATTACCATCTCGGGGGGTCAGGCAACATGAGTATTATTTTGTATCCTCCGTCAGCAGGTAGTACGGAATCAACTCTTTCTGCGCCTTGGTATATGCAGGTTGCTCGTGGCCTCGTGCCGGGTGTGACATCGGTTAACATTTTCGGTTATCAATCGGCTGTGGGTACTACATTTATTCCTATTTGGGAAAACACCACGGCGTATCCTACGTATCCAGTTTCTGCCGCTATTCAATATTTGTGGAGTTCTTCGTCTTCGGATACAACTAATACTATTTTGGTTCAGGGGCTAGATGGAAGTTATAACCAAATTTCAGAAACGGTAACGCTTAATGGTACAACTCACGTTGCCACTACTAACAGCTATTTAAGGATCAATAACTTATTTGTTACTAGTGCGACGGCTCCTGTTGGTATTGTCAATATCGGTCCATCTGCAACTCTTACTACAACCCAATATGCTGAAATTGCAGTGGGCGGAGGAAAAAGTCAGATGGCAATTTATACCGTACCTAACGGATATACGTTCTATTTGACCCGTGCAGAAGCCACGTCTAACCAAGTAGGTAACGTGTCTAGCTCGTATTGCACTTATAGAGTACAAAGTATTTCCGCGACAGGGGTAACGCAGATTGTTTTACAAACCCCATTTACTAATTCATTTACTGCCTTACGCGTTACTCCGTTCGCTTATCCACAAAAAACTGATTTGCAGTTTCAAGCGAACACGCCGTCCAGTACCGCTGCGGTAGGTATTCAGATCGAAGGCGTTTTAATATCTAATACAGCTTCTTAAGCGAGAATCATCATGTACAAACCACTTGCGCATCACCCACATAATTTGGCTTCTGGCCTTGCTTCGCTTGGTCGTGGCGATGACAAGATGCTTGTTCATATGTCTCCATCGGAAGTTGGCGGACTACAGCATTTGGCGCAGGCGCATGGTAGATCTTTAGGGACTAACCCCATGACGGGGCTTCCGGAAGCAAGTGTTTTAGGAGATGTATTTAGTAACGTCATAGATGCTTTTACTGGAGACAGCAGTGGCGACGGTGGTGGCGGAGGAGATGCTGCGGCTTCTACGGCGAACGATCTTGGTATTTCTGCGACTGATGCAAGTGCGATACTAGCTAATAACGCGAGTATGGAGTCCGCTGCGGCGGCATCTGGGCAACTAGGTTCACCGGGTCAGATTCCCTCAGAAGCTGCGTTACCTCCAACTACTGGATCTGCTATTGCCGGGGTTCCTTCTGCTTCAGAAGTTGCAGCTACACCAAATCTTTTTGGGTCTTCGGCGGCGATGATGTACGGTGGACAGCCTTTTGACCCCGTTGGCACTACTGCTGGAGTAGATACAAAAGGTATGTCTGTAGCTGCGGCACAGCAGGGAGTTCCTACAGAATTAGCTACTCCGACATTACAATCTCATCTTACTGATGCGACTACTGGGATCCTGTCAGATATTGGCAAATTAGCTAAAAATAAAACTTTTTTGCAGTCGATGATTCCGTTGGTTACGTCGATGCTAGGTAAGGGTTCAAAAATAAATGCCCCGAATCCTTCGAAGCCCATGTATTGGAATCAGACCATCAAGCGTGTTGTAAATCCAAACTATGGTCAATCGGGGCAACCTTATTTTATAAACCAGATGAGCCCGGGTTACTTTTCTACCAACTACCTTGGTAGTGGTGCCAATGCGCCGACGATGCTTAGTAATGGGCAGGGATCTGCAAGTAATCCTTACACGGGGCTAACCGCGTTGCCTACGCCTACTGGATTTAAGGCTGGCGGTACAATTAAGGCATTTGCGTCTGGGGGGTTGAATTTTCAAACATTTGACCCGGCTACTGCTGCTCTTGCTCAACATGCGGCTTCGCCGCCGCCCGATGCTTTGAATGCTTACTTGTCCTCGCTAACAGCAGCTCCGTTCAATCCGAATCTTCAACCTTTCCTTCCGATATCTAATAATGGAAGTACATCTAGTACGGGGTCGGGAACCGGGGCTGGGGCGGGGAAAGGAACAGTGTCTGAGTCGGCATCTGGACCAAATGCTGGAGGGGGTAGTGGTGTAGGTATTGTTGATGTGGGTATTGGCGGGGGCGCTACTACCGGTGGTGGATCTAATGCTGGCGGCGGGTCTAATGTTGGCGGCGGGTCTAATGCTGGTGGTAATGCTTTAGGGGTCTCTGGATATAATTTTTCGGTCCCCAGCATAGTCAGTGGCGGCCTACCTACAGACGCGGCGGGTGTTGGTCCTAGTATGGTTGGTCAGTCTCTTAGTACAGGTACAGGACTTACACCCGCAAATACTGACGTCAATCCGTTAGGATCTTCAAATAATTATGGATTTAGTGGTGTTACTACGCCAATTGATGTTCCCGGTTATACATTAAATCTGCCCGGAGGTTCTGGTAGTTCTTTAGGTAATACTACTGCTTCAACCGCCGGATCGGTACTTGGAGCTGTAGTTGGCGCTCCTCTTGGTATTTTAGGTAGTGTGATTGGCGGGAAACTGGGGTCATATTACGGAGGGAAAGCGGTTCCTAAAGTGCCGAAAACTGAGGGTACTAGTGCCTCAATGCCGGGTTATACAATGAATATCCCGACTATGCCTCCTGCTCCAATTCAGACTCCTCCTTCTCCTACTGGGAGCGTATACAATCCCGATACCGGCGCATCAATTAATCCGGGGGATATTGTCCCTCGCGGGAATGCCCCTTCTGGCGATGCAGGCGGTGTTGAGGGCGGTGGTGGCGATAGTGCAATGCAGGATTTAGGTGAATTTACCGACGTCCATCCTAATGCACAAGGTGGACATATCCGGGCCATGGCTGCGGGTGGTTTGGGTTCTTTGCCAGAGGCAACTTATGCAGCAGGTGGTAAACTACTCCGTGGCGATGGAGACGGTATGTCGGATTCTATTCCGGCGATTATTACGGGGAATAATCCTCAACGTGCTGCCCTTGCTGATGGGGAGTTTGTAATCCCCGCTGACGTTGTATCGCATCTTGGTAACGGGTCTACCGAAGCTGGGTCGCGCAAACTATATGAAATGATGGACCGAGTTCGTGTAGCGCGTACCGGCAACCCCAAACAGGGGAAACAGATAGATCCTAATAAATTCGTCCCAGCGTAGGGGTTAAAAATGGCAACCACATCACCATCACAAACAGACATTACTACTAGTAACGTACCTAGTTACCTACAGCCATATGCGACTACTTTGGCAGGTGACGTTGCTAGTTATGTTGCTAATAACCCCAATTACACTCCGTTCCAAGGACAGGGACTTGGTGGTACGCAGATTGCTGGACTGAGTCCGCTTCAGACTCAAGCTATGCAGGGCATTCAGGGGATGCAAGTATCTCCATTGACTAGCCAAGCGGCTGGGATATTCGGAGCAGCGGCAAACAACGCACAAGGCATTGCGGGTAGTTATCAACCGTTCCAAGCAGGAAACCAGTACGTTTCTCCTAATGTAAACGTAAACGCAATGCCGACGTCTAACTACACTATGAGCGCAGCAAACCCTATATCGGGTGTACAAGGTACTGCGGCTAGTATGAACGCGGCGAATCCCATAACGGGCGCGACGACTACTGCAAATCAAATGACCGGTCCGCAGAATGTTTCTGGTGCACAAGGTATTGCGTCGCAGATGGCGGGACCGCAACAGTATACGGGGTCCAATGTCTCGCAGTACATGACGCCATATTTGCAGACTGCACAGAATCAAGCTATCCAGAACTATGCCAATTCGTTGCCTCAGTTAGGTTCTGCGGCAACTTCGGTAGGCGGATTGGGTGGTTCTCGTGAAGCTTTGATGCAGGCGCAAGCTCAGCAGGGTCTACAACAGACTTTGGCAGGTAACGTTGCTAATGCGTTTCAAAATGCCCAACAGCAGTTCAATACGTCTCAGGCTCAGCAGCTTCAAGCAGGTCAGGCCAATCTCGGCGCTCAGATGCAGGCTGAACAACAGAACATTGGTAATCTTCAGCAAGCTAATCTTGCTAATCAGGGCTATCAATACCAGACAGCCGCACAAAATCTTGGTGCTGCTCAGCAGACTGGCTTAGCTAATCTTGCCAATATTCAACAAGGGTATCTGGCTAATCAGGCTAATCAACAGGCTGCGAATGCTCAGAATGCTTCGATGGCACAACAAATGGGTTTGGCTAATCAAGCGACTCAGCAAGCGGCGAATTTGCAAAATCAAACTATTCAGCAACAGACCGGGACACAAAACCTTCAGTCTCTCATTAATCAGTATCAGTATGGTGCTGGACAAAACATGACGGCTCAGCAGGCGAATCAGCAAGCTGGATTACAGGAAGCTGGAAATACCGCGCAGTATGGTCTTGCAGGGCAGCAACTTAATTCTCAACAGCAACAATTTCTTGCTAATCTCGGACTCAATGCTAATCAACAGCTTATGGGTGCAGGACAATCTGAGTTGGGGGCAGGGCAGCAAGATTACTCTCAACAGGCGGGGATCTACCAAGCTCAAATGGGTGCTGGCGCTGTTGGTCAGAATACTCAGCAGAATCTATACAATGCTCAATACCAGAATTATCTTAATTCTATGAATTACCTACCCGCATTGTATTCATATGAATCGGGTATTCTGCATGGAGCGTCCCCTGCATCGTTGGGTGGTCAGTACGCAGCTTCTACATATACTCCACAACCTAGTACCGCACAGTTGGCAGGAGTTGGACTTACAGCAGCATTAGGTACACCGGGGCTTTTCGGTAACCAACCGTAATAATTTAGGGTATTAACATGACACAGATAACTTCTAATGATGTTACCGGGATTGCTGCGTTAGATCCGGCTTATGCGAAAGCTGCTGACAGGCTTTCTGGGATGCCAATGGATCAGCAATTTAATACATTGATGAGTACCCCCGGCATCAAACCTTCAACCGCCATGTTAATTATGAAGGCGGGTATGCTACGTCAGATGATGCACGGTCAGCCTACTCAACCAGCAGATCCAAGCACTGTAAATCAGAATACTGATGCGCAGCTAGCTGCGTTCAACAATCAACGAAACACTGGTGTCGGTGGTCTTCAGATTGGCGGCAATATGTTTGGTGGTATGAAAGCCGGTGGTATCGTAGCATTTGTGGAAGGAGATAAAGTACAGGCCAACGATTCTAATCCAGTTGGTTTCCCACAGGGTCAAACACAAGACGACTTGAACTCTGGACTTGTCCAAAGATTCGGTGCTTATCAGCCACCTCCTCCTGCTCAAGATGTCGTCCCCCCTGCACCTAAAGCCGATCCGGGTACTACGGCAAAGCTGATCAGTGGTGCGCTGTCTCATGCTGGCGTCTCTAACAATGGGACTACTAGCGTAAGTTCGGCTATGACGGCTATGGACCCGGTTCTTACCAAGCAGTTGAAAGAAGATTATGCAAGGCGTCAAGCGCAGTATGAAGCGGCAGTGGCATCTCAAGAAGCCGATAAGCCAAAAACTCGTGAAGAATACGAAAATGACTTGAGAGCTAAAGCGGAAGCCAACGGACTTAATGATGCTGAAACTCAAAGACTTTTGGATCTTAATTCTATCGCAGACTATTGGGACAAGCAAAAATCAAAAATAGAAAGTAGGTCATATATCGCTTCTGCTGAAGCACAGCTAAATGATATTTACAATCATAGATTGCCGTTGTCTCCTATTCAAAACGCTTTGAGACAATATACAGTTGGTGTAGGTGCGCAAGCTGCCTATATTGACTCCGCTCAGAAAGCTGTTGTTGATGCGGGACAGACTCTTGCGGATGCCAAGTACAAGCTTAATGACGCTATGTACAAGAATAAAATTGGTATTATTGATAAGGGTGACGCACAGTACAAAGATGCGGTTACTGAACATAATCAGTCTATTAAACGTACGGATGATATTGTCAACGCAGCACAGAAAGCGGATGAGACTCTTGCAGCTCATGAAGCCGGGATTAGGCAGTCAACTGGAATGCTTAGACTTTATGCTAATAATCCGTCATTCATTTACGCTCCTGCGGTACTTCAGTTAGAAAAAGAAAGAGCAGAATTTGTGGCGGCTAATCCGGGGGATCTTAGCGGTGCAGCGGCATATGATGAAGCTATTAGCCAAGTACATGCTTCTGCTGTTGGAGCGTCTTCTGCTACTCCGGGTGTAGTATCTGCCAAGACTAAAGCTGAAACCGCGCAGACTATTGCTAATCTTAATGCGAATACTAAAATTAAAATCGCCACTATGGGCGACAAAGAGCTTTCCAAATTGGAAGAACAACTTGCAGGACTTCCTGATATTCCAGATAACCCACAGATCCAAGCGATGCGAAACGGTATGCTGCTAGATATTCAGCGTCGCAAACAAGAACTTGCTACTATGGGTGGTGATTCCTCTGGTACGGAAGACCAACGTCAACAAGCTTTGGATTGGGCGAATGCAAATCCAAAAGATCCTAGAGCTATTCAGATTAAAAAGCGGTTGGGAGTCTCGTAATGGCTTTTGATCTAGATGCGTTTTTAAAGTCGAACTCTGCACAGGAATTCGACCCAGATGCATTTCTAAAGGCTAACGCACCAGCAGCTTCTACGCCAAAGCAAGATGAATCAGGCGAGAGCTTTTTAGGTAACGTAGGTAGAAGCCTTGAGAGCGCCCTTAGTGATATTACGGGCATTGATATTGAAAAAGGTAATGCTAGCAAGCTAGCAGGACGCGCTCATGCTGCTGAAGAAAGTATAGGCCCGACTACTGGCGCATATGGCGTTGGTGCTGGTGCGGCTGAAGCCGTTGCTCCTTATGCTAGAGCAGCGTATATGGGGGCGGAGCTTATTCCCGGCATTCCGGGTATGGTCGCTCGTGGTGCCGCTACAGCAGCGCCGTTTGTAGCTGGATTGGCTACTGCGATACCTACAGGAGCGATGCTTCAGAAGGCTCAACAAACAACGCTTGATGAGTTTCCGGAAGTAGCCAAATTACTAGGTCTTAGCAAAGAAGAAAGGGCCAAGGAACGTGCGGAAGATCCTTATGGCGAGGCTGTTGCTGGTGCGTTGCCGGGATTCCTAACCGCGTCTCCGGGGGCTCTAAACAAACTATCTGACCTCGGTCAGTATGGGGTCAATGTAGGTCTTCAAGGCGCGTTGAATCTTGGGTCTCAGTTGTATGAGAACGGAGGAGACTGGAGCAAGCTTGATGTAGGTCCGTCAGTGGTAGCATCCCTTGTGGGCGCGGCCCAGATGAAACCCACTCGGCTTGGCGAGATGATTACGCCTAGAATTACTCCTACTGCTCCGCCGCCTTTGCGGACAGAGCCATACATATCAGAAACTCCCCCTGCGCTCCCTGCGCCGCCTACTGAACAAGGCAGGGTTCCTTCGGAGACTCCTGCTCCCGCTCCGACTGCGCCGTCTAGAAATATGGATGCGGAGTTAGCCGATCTGCTTGGTATACCGAAACCGGAGGTACCTACGAATGTCCCTACAAGTACTGGAACTGACATCGGACCAACTCCAACAGGCGCTGGATTGCCTGTACCACCAAGTGAGCCCGGAAGACCCGGAGTTACTGGATCTGAAGCTGGAAGACTGGCTAACGTTGAGCCAACTTCTCAACCATCTTCTGAAGGAGAGGAAGGAGAACATCCTCCATTAAACTTCGACGAACGTCTACTACCTCCTAAAAATATTTTGGAGACACCTTCAGAAGAAGATTTGTTTCAAGTTGGACCCGCCAGTAATTGGTACTACTCACCAACGCAACGTGCGGTTGAAAATGCCAAGCAGGATAAAGCTCCAGCCAACAACTGGATGAGCATCATCAAGGGTTCTCCCGGTGTTAAGAAAGATGAACTAGATGCTTTGGGATTGGAAGACTGGTTGAAATTGCAACAGGGCCAAGTCAGTCGAGACGATGTTCTAAACTTCGTCAAAAATAATGGTGTGCAAGTTAAAGAAGCATCGTATGGGGTGCCTGTTAATTTTTCAGAATTAGGTGTAAGCCCCGAATTTCAAGATTATATAAAGGCCAAATACCCTAATATTGAATTAAATAGTGGTCATAAATGGGAAATTTTATCTAGGTCGATTACAGAAAGAATAAATACGCTTTATCAAGATTATATAGAAGCTTTAGACAGTCTTCCAGCTTCGAATATTATCACAATTGACGATATGGGAGACTATATTCGCGATCCGAATGATACACGAATTCCGATCATAGAAAACCAAATTAAAGAATTAAATTCCTTTAAGAAAGAAGCTGATTCTATTGCAACAAATATAGGTTTCTATAACTCGCCTAAATATGGTAGCTATAGGTCTATTGTTCCCGAAAAAAATAATTATCGCGAATTGGTACTAACGCTGCCTCCAAAACTTCCTACTACTCCTGCGGAAGATCAGGATATATTTCAACATAGTCATTGGCCCGACTTGAATAATCCTCTTGCGCATACTAGGTTTAGCGATTTCACAGATAGTCAAGGTAACAAAGTTCTTGGTATCCATGAGCTTCAGTCTGACTGGGGACAACGGGCTAGAGATTATGGCGTAAAAGGTGCGCCTCTTCCGGAGCTTCCAGAAGGTACTAAAATTGAAGAACCCAATAAATATAATTCATATTGGTATGTACGAATCCCTGAAGATTATATAGAAGCCGCTTTTGAAGATGATAGGTATGTTTCTAATAATTACATGGCGAAATCTAGAGAAGAGGCGATTAATAAAGCCAGAGAAGGCTTGGCTAAGTCATCTTATTATGTTGTTCCAAAAGCGCCATTCATCGGTGACACGCAGGGATGGTTGAACCTAATTCTAAAACGGATGATGGTTTATGCTGCGCAGAATGGTTATGACAAAGTAGCTTTTCCAACCGGAGAACAAGCTACAAAAATGTTTCCCGGATTAGAAAATCAATTTTCTAAAATTGAATGGACTCCAGATGTAGAAGCATCTGGTAGTAATAAAGGAACATTGACTGCCTATGGTCTTGATGGAGACGTCGTAAAAACCTTAGATTATATTTCAAGAAAAAAATTACGCGAGTATGTAGGGAAAGAACTTGCAGAAAAATTGTTGGCTCAGCCGATTGAAAAGATAGACAGCGCCGAACATGATCATATTTCTCAAGAAGACTACTATAAAAAACTAAAAGAACTAGAGGATGAAGAATATAATGTTTTATTTAAGGGAGGTAGATATAACCCCGAAGATGAAGCGTGGGAGGCTTTACAAAAGAATTTTAAAACCCAAAAGAATCTATTAAAAACTAGATACAAGGCTACAAACAAACAAGTTCTTACAGATCTTAATGTATCTGTCGGTGGCGAAGGGATGCGCAAATTCTATGATGGAATTGTGCCTAAAACAGTACAGTCGCTTGTCAAAAAGTTTGGTGGCAAATATGAACCCGTAGAATTGAAAGGTGGCAAACAGCCCACCGCGTTCACTATCACTCCCGAAATGCGGGAGAAACTTGGCGCTCCTGTCCCATTATTCCAGCTTGGTAAACCGGAAGGTCTCCCCGTTTCTGCAAGATCTCCGTCGCAAAAAGCGCAAGCTAGACAAATAGCTAGACGAGCTATTGACGGTCAAATCAATCCAACCGAAGCAGCGTTTCAGATTCACAATATTCTTGCCCCATCTCTGAAAGAGAAAGCCCCTCCTGTACGTGACGTAATCCAATTTCAACGACAAATGTTGGAAGGCGTTCGTACGGGGCGTATGTCTCCTGAAATGTATGATTTTGCCAAGTGGGTTCTTGATCAGAATCCTAACTTAATTAAAGGAGCAGCACTCAGTATATCTAAGCGAGACGCCGCTGGCAGACCATTACTTGCTGGCACTCAGGGTATTTATTCGGCGTTGAAAGATATTATCACCCTCATGCCACGAGCCAATGATAATACGACGCTTGTCCATGAAGTCATGCACCGTGCAGAACGGATGATGCCCCCAGAACTTCAAAAGGGTATCCGTGATCTTTGGGGTAAATTATTACTCACAGCGGCTCGCAGTGCGCATCTTGGAGATAATCCTGCACTAAAAACTTACTATGAGAACCTTCTTGAATATCACTACGGTAGTGGAGATGCACGGCACCTAAATGCTGCTCTAGATCAAATTCGTACCGGCGCGGTTCCACAAGAGCATTATAAGCTTTCCAACTCTTCTGAACTTTGGGCTAATCATGCTACTGATATTCTCAGCGACCGGATGGGTGCTTCCAAATCTTTAATCAACCGCATCAAACAGTGGTTGAAAGAATTTATAGAAAAGGTCAAGGACTTATTTGGGTTTACTTCTGACGCTCCAATTATCCGTGCTTTGAATGAAGTGATGAATGGCCGTGGAGAGTTTGTATCTAACGAACAATTAACAAGCAGAAAGCCCGATCTTGAACAGGTCCGCAAGAAAGCCCCGTACGAACGAGATCCGTATGAAAACCTAACGCCTGAAGAGCGTAAGGCTCGTATTGAAGAAATATTGCGTAATAGAGCTTCTAGAGAAGAGCAGAGACAGGAAGCTACTATTCCTAACACGCTCAAAGAGGCTTCTGAAAAGCTGGGCAATTGGTGGGAAAGATTCAAGCATAACCACCAGAACATCCTTGATAGGCAGCAGCAAATTGAAAACGGACTTGATCTACGAGACAAGCTTGTCGTTGCCGGACCAAAAGCCAACAACACGTATATGCGGATGTCCAGTGCGGATAGCCGGTTCGATGCTTTGGCTAAACCAATCGATGCTCGTGTACATAAGATAATGGCAGCGGGTGGGGATTATGCAAAAGCTAAAGGTATCGATCCTAAAATAGCTTGGTCTACTGTCTCGTCATACATTCAAGCTCTTGACGCTGCTGGGTGGCGTAGACAAGAACTATTCAATCGCTATCGGCCATTGTCTGAAAGCGTAATAGAAGGCGCAGAAGGGTCGGATACTGGGTTGTCGCCAGCAGAAGCTCGTAGGCGGCTTTACGATCTTGCCAATAAAATTTCTGGTGATCTCAGTATCCCTAAAGATGAACGTCTAAATAAGTTGCGTCAAATAAAACGGCAAATTACTCGCATCGTTAACGACGACCGTAACGTAGATGAGAAGGGCCACAGTTATCTACCCGATCGCGGTGAAGATGCTTATGGAAGGCCGGTCCGGATTCCAACGAATTATGCCAACCCAATCTATCATCCAGCAGCGGGTATGGATCCTTATACGGTCCGTGAAATCTTACGAATGATGGATGCGGATCTTGCTGATCCTCTAGTTGGTCCGACACTTAAGAAAGTTTTGGATCAGTATAAGTCTCTGGTCAAGACCAAAATTCGCCTTGAGAAAATAGCGGGTACTTGGCATGAGCATCTAGATGATATTACTTATGGGTTATATGGAGCAGAGAACTACGCTCCAATGAAGACGCCAAGAGGCGATGTGGACTTCACGGATCTGGAAGGCACACGTAATCTAGGTGATGTTGCTGGAATTAATGAAGGAATGGTGGGTGGTAGACATATCTCTGAGAATTCTATCAGCCAGATGATCTATGACACGTATCGTGCTGCGGGTAAAGCCAGCAAGGCTGGAGTTGCGCTTACCGTAAAGAATCTGATCGACAGCGGCGATCTAGCGGGACTCCACATAGCAACTATACCGGCAGCGGATCGGTTTCTTAATCCGGATTTCCGTGAACAGTATCCTGAAGCCAGTGTTGGCGGGACGATTACCTACATCAATAAAAATGGTGATACGGAAATCTACAAGGTGGCCGATCCATTGTTCTTAGATGGTCTACGTCGCCCGAATATGGAGTTGAATGTAGCACTTAAGGCTTTCCGATGGACGACCAGCAAGATCGCCAATCAATTTACTCGTCTGCGACTTGCCTTTGCTCCAGTTAACTTCTGGAAACATACGATGATGAACCGGTCTATGCTACCGGCAACATATAATGGTTTGATTACTTCTAATCAATACCTAAGCCAAGTAGCTTCAAATTTGGCGACTGGAAAGGGATTCGTTTCATATCAGGTAGCTAATCTATTTAACCAAGGTAGGGAGGCAGAACTAAGGGCTTGGGCTGCAAAAGATCCGTGGGTCAGAGATACTTGGGAATGGATAAAGGGTGGCGGTCCCGCTGCCTATGCACAGATCATGTATCCAAACGAAGCACCACAACGTTTGAAAGAAATCACTTCAGGCAGACCTGACAAAAAAGTTTTTCATGCTATAGATCTTTTGTTGGATAACTGGAACAAGTCTTGGGATTTGTCTAGCCGTGTTACAGCCTACGGTATGGTCAAGAGGATTGAATTAGCTAATGGCAGAACGCCAGAGGAAGCTAGGCAGATAGCAGTTAACGTTGCTAAAGATCTGGCTAACTTTAATTTGAGAGGGAAAGACCCTCTTATGAATTCGTTGTACGCGTTCTGGAGCCCTGCTACCACAACGTCACAAGTAGTAATAGACCATGTGCTGCTTCCTGCCATGATGACTGATGAAGCAATTGAGCGGCAGATAGATTCAGTCCTACCAGAGCATGAACGCACTGATGAAGAATCGCGAGACAAGGTTAGAGAAAAATTACAGAAGACTCGTAATATTGCTAAGGGTATAGTAGCTAGTCTTTTTGGATCTGGAATGCTGGTATACGCTCTAAATCTTTTGTATTGCGCAGCTACTCCTTGGGGTAAAAATTCTCAAGGTCAGAACTTCTTGGAATCAGATGACAAGAGTCGTTCTATTCGTACAGTACGCATTCCGCTTCCGGGCGGAACCATAGCACAGCTTCATTTTGGGTTTGGTACTGGCAATATTATGTCGCTGGGATATCAAACTGCTGCCGTAATGATGGGCCATCAAACGACCAAACAGTATGTAGACAATATTGGCAGAATAGCTTCTGAGTTCTTACCGACGCAGTTATCGTCAATGAGTCCTAGAAACTTCTTCCCGTTCTTCATTGATACGATTGCGCCTACGGCGATTAAACCTGCTGTAGAACTTGCTATGAATAAAGACTCTCTTGGGCATTCGATTTACAACTCGTACCCCGGCAAGGTTAGTGACGCTTATTCTGGCGGATCAAATGTTCCCGAGCTATATAAAGATATGGCTGAATACGCGTATAAAAATCTAAATCTAGAACTGAGTCCTAACGTACTTTATTACCTATCGACCAACTTCTTTGACGGAGTTGCAGATATGGCCGGTATGGGCAATGAGATACGTCTTGCCGCAGAGAATAAAAAGCCTCTTAATCCAAAAGCGTTCTTAGGAAGTTTTGTGGGTACCAAGAGCGATATGGATGCTCAGAACTATGCCGATATATCGGACAAAATCGTGAATATGCGGCAGCACTTAAACGATCCGGATAAAGCGTTTGTTGCCAATTGGACTGCTAAAAATCCTATTGCACCTGCGGCAGTGCAAATTTATAGCTCTGAGTCTGGGGACATTCACAAGCTGCAACAAGATATCAATACGATTCGCACGAATCCTTATTTCACTCCGCAACTAAGAGATGAGCTTATCGACATCAAACGAAACCAACTTGATGTTAAGAAAGGTATTGTTGTCGATAAGCTAAAAGCCCTCGGGATTGAGCCCTAACTAACCCGCCATACCCGAACACCAAGACAGTCATCTTCAACCCGTATCTCACTACGGATCTTGCATTTAGCTGCCTTGGCTCGGGTATCTATGATGTAAGTCATAGGTGCAGGTTTAAGAGTGGGGATAAAGAAACTATCCCCAACACCCATACCCTCAAAGGGGAAGATCCACTCTGGTTCCTTGAAGTCGTCACTCATTGGTAGCTGGCACGTCTAAGATGCTGGCAAACGCATAGACCATAATAGGCGGGGTTGCCCCTGTCCCTGCCTTCCACCCGGAAGAAAGCCGCTTCTTCTCGGAACCGATAAGGATACCTTCTTTCTCCAGTGTGACCTCAAATTCCCTGCTGCTGACCTGCTTCTCAGACAAGAACTTCTTAAACTCTGTCTTGCTGATGTATACACGTTGTGTAGACGATTCAACCCGACCCATCAAAGCGTTGCGGGGCTCCGTAACTACCTTGTCCTCATTGAGAAACAAGAAGCTATGGATGTTCTTGTAGAAGAAGTCAGTGAGCAGTCCCTTGTAATCTACTATGCCTGCCTTCACCGTTTTATCGCGGATCTGAATCATATTCTGGATAACTGTCAAGTAGATCCTGTCCAGATTTAGCTTAATGACCCCTGCTTCGGCAGCTAGCTCTCCACCGGCAAAGCAAGTGGCAATCGTATTCATATAGAACCGATACTCTGATGACCCACCATAGTCCTTGGCGAACGCGATCATCCACTTGTCTATCACCTTGCTAATGTAAGCGTCCCCTACGGCATATAGATACTTGATGTATTCCGGACCTGCCCAACCGTAATTCTGCCGGAAAGGATTAAAGATCTTGATACCCAGCGTAGGATCAGAATCCATCTGAGTAGGCCGCTTCATCTGAAACTCGATTAGACGAGCCAACTCACCTTGCGGAGAGTTCTTAAGCCGGAACAACTTGTCATACAGAGACTGGTTGGACGTAAATCCGCCCTGCAAAGATGCCGATAGCTCCAGATCCCGTTCAGCATTTGCACTGGACTGCATCCGTAACTTCGCCTTACCTTGACTAATGCGATGCAATATCTTGGACAAAATCTCAGGCTCGATATTGGATGCCTCGTCAATCCCAAACAACATGTTCTTGAGACCCAGATACCGCCCGATATGGGCATTCTCCGTAGCGTTGCCTTCCAGCACGCTGATGTTATACGGGTCACAGAACACGCTCAGACCAGCATATAGCGCCCCTGACTTACCTACCCCAGAATCAGTACTCTGGTAGCAGATTGAGGCCCCCGGCGTGGAGGTAAGGTGCATCAGAGGAGACCCGAAGCCCTGCAACAGACCAAGTGCGTGAAGCTCAAATCCCGGTTGGTCGAGGGCTTGGGCGGACTGCTTCCATAGTTCATAGCTACCCTCCTGCCTGACCAGCTTGGAGATGTTCCTAACCATAGGAGACGCCGCCGTGATCCGTATATCGCCAGATCGAGTGATCTCTTTATTGCCGATAACAAAAGCGTCCTTGTCTTCGGTCCAACCCATTTGGTCTCTCATAATTTCTGCTTGCTCCTTGGTCCGTAAATAAACGTCCCATTTACTCAAATACTCAAACATCCTCTGAGCAAGAGATACATGAAATATCACGTCGTACTCACCCAGAATCTTCTTCATCATGTCAAAGGAATATAGATGCTTGATAGGCATCAGGAACTCTTTGACCGGGTCTTTGGGCAGAATGTGCTTCATCACAAGGCACACCCCTTCAGACTTAGACACTACCCGCTTCAATGGGAATAGATCGCTGGCCGTCAAACATACTGGCTCGTCCCGCTCTCCATTCTCATCGGGAGGTGGCATATGAAACACTCCGCCGTTACGACCGCGTACAAATGGCTTCATGTACTCTGGAAAGGCTGGAACTTCTTGGGAATCCTCGTCCGTCCGAACTGAGTTCGTTTGAGCCACTTCTTCTGCGGTTGGGGCTTCCTTGAGTCTTTTGCCAATGTCGATAGGCGACCCTGATCGAAGTCTACCTTTGAACTGACAGCCATCACACACTCCGGGGTTTTGCGCGTCAAACTTCAAACAACTGTGCGCCCACGTTGCATTGGTAAGCGACTGCTGAGCTTTCTTCTCGGTTTCTTTTTTGCTGTAGCTAGGATGATCCTCAGATAGCATATGAATGGCTTCAGCACCATCCACACACCGAACCGCAACAGACAACCCTGCGTACCACATAGGCTCTTGCAATGTCGCAGCGTTCTCGATGATGTACTTGATCTGAGCGCAGCCGCTACCTTCCAGACTCTTGACCGCGATATCTTCAAAGATGAACTCGTAGTCGTCTCTAAAAGCCGCCGTGTCCTTATCCAGACCTTTGGGAAGTACTGCGAGAATGTCCTCCAGAGGCTTGGCAATTTCGATCTCACCCAGAAACTCTTTGAACACACCGAAGTCGTACTGCTCCGGATCGTCCATTACAAACGTCAGGTTGGGTGGGTCAGTTTTGTAGTTGTAAGTGTCCGGGCAGCGCATGATCCGCGCCGCATCAGCCGTCACAGCAGGGTCGATCTTCAAGCCATGCTGGATGCAATAGTCCTTGAACTTCTCTGCGTACGGACGCCACTCGCTGATAGCGATATCATCTTCAAACAGCCAATACGTTTGGATGCCAGTGCCTGAGTCGATCCGTACCGGCGGCGGCAAGCCAGTATCAGTAACGAACGCGCCGAGTGCTTCTAGGGCTTGATCCTTGCTCTCATAACAAATGGCTCCGTGGTTGACATCCAAGTCCACGAAGAATGAACGCGACCATACCGCGTCCTCAGTCTTACGGCTATGTCCTTCAAAAGTACTTGGGGCTACGTATACGTTGTAATTGTCCTTCTTGAGCTTGTCGGTTTGTTCGATGAGAGCGTCGATTGATTCTGCGAACCTGTGAACGACCTTGCCTGATCTAATTCCAGCCGCGCAATAGACACCCTGCCTTGGTAATGCTTTCTCGTAAAATTGTTTTTTCATAACCTACAGAGGTAAAAAAGCCGGGGCTATAAACACCCCGGCAACAGGAGGGACACACCCAAATCAAATCGTCTTGCCTACCAGATCTTCTATGTAAGCCCTAGCAGCTTTAAGATTCTTCGCAGGCAACTTACCTTCCGCCGTATCCCGCTTGAGGAACTCAATGAAGATCTCCACAGGCTTAGCGTTATGCTCTGATACACCGTTGCCTCGGAACCAACCATGAACGGCAGTTCCGGATACCTCAAGCGCAACAGATACGTAAGCCGCAGGGATATTAGCTTCCACACAAGCCTTAGCTAGCTTGATGCCAAGAGAGCCAGACTCATTAGCAGCTAACTGCCTTAAGAATTTCTCGCTATATGATCGCGGCATGTTACTTCTTCTTTTTCCACTTGTTGATCACGTCAACCGCGTCAGAAGCAGGAGTCGGGGCTTCAGGCTTCTTGACCTCACGCAGTACCGGCTCGGGCTCGTCGCTGATAGCCTTGGCTTGAACATAAGCCTCAGACTGCTTGGCGGCAGGAGCATCACTCTCGTCCTGCTGGAACACCGTGAGCTTGACAGCATTCTCGGCTTCAGACGAACGACCCTGACTCAGAACGATATCCATATGCTCAGGATTGATCGCATCAACCGGAGAGAACAGCAACTTAGGAACCGGTGACTTAGTATCGAACGCCATACGGGTTACGACCCGCGAAGCACTGATGTTGTTGTTCGCCAGCATCTGCACGTAAGCACGGAACGGATACTTGCCACCGTCTTCCTTACCAAAGCACGAGGTAGCCGGAAGCACCAACTGCATCACGTCTCCGCTCGGGTCACCGGGAAGAACAACCGCAGTACGCCACTGAAGACGGCAAGCCGTGCCTGATCCGCCCTGACCTGATCCCTTGATGCTGTTGGGGCAAACTTCGCACTTAGATGCTTGCGGGTTCTTGACGCCCTCATCAGGAGTCTTGCTATCGCTAGACCAGCAAACTGGAGAGATCTTCTCGCCTTCCTTGTAGCTCTGCGAATAAAACGTACGAGCAGGGTTGTGAGCCATCTTCACAAAAATCACATTCATGTAGCGGTCTTCGACCGTACCGACTTCCTTGCCGCCGACGATCTTGCGGAACACACCACCCTTGATGGAGATACGCTTGCCGCCATTGTTACCACCAGCACCTGCTACAGCGCGAGTATCATCATCGACGCCGCCCTGAATGTTAGCTAGCTGACCCTTGATCGCCAAAATAAGATCGTTACTCATTTCAATTCCTTGGTTAACTTAAGAAGCTTTACGAACTGAGATGCCAAACTCGCGCATCACATTTACGCCGGGTGGTAGTCCATCGGCATCATGCTCTGCCATGAACTGTTTCATATTGCCTTGATGGATCCGCTTTTCAAAGAGATCGACCGCTGCGTTCTCCATGACAAACTGTCGGAACCCATCCCAATCATTACAGATGAAGCGTTCGTTCAACTTACGCATCACCGTACCGTACTTAGTCTTGACGCTATCAGCATTCAGTTTACCGCATACATCCAGCATCAATCCTTCGATCTGACTCATATCCGCTTTCAACTCCGCATCTTTTTGTTCGTACTCTTTCAGAACCCTGTCCCGCTCAGAACGAATAGAAAGATACGCTTCGACTAACTCTTCTACATTGACATCACTCATTTGAATCCAACTCCTGTTTATACAAATCCACTATCTTGTTATGACTATCCACTTTACCTTGCAGCATTGCATAGACCCTGCGTTCCATGTCTGATCCCTGCAAATGCACTACTGTCATTTTATTCTGCTGACCAACTCTATCAATACGTCCTATACACTGAAGATACGTTTCGACTGACATCACTGGAGACCAGAATACAACCGTGTCCGCCGCAGTCAACGTAATACCATGCGCTGCGGATTGTGGTTGAATTACTAGTACTCTCGGATCCTCTTGCATCTGAAACTTACTGATGATGTCTGATCTATTCTTCGCACTCACGTCGCCACTAATTACTGAACATGTAAAGCCAGACTTTACAAGATACTCCGTAACCACTGTGATGGTATGAATGTAGGGAACGAATACTACAACCTTATTCACTGTCTCTTCAAGTACTGATTTCAACTCGCTCAACCGGGGAGATATATCAAACTCAACCACGTCGTGCTTGTCTGTATATACAGCTCCACCAGAGATCTGAAGAAGCTTGTTCATAGCCGCCGCCGCATTCACCGCGCTAACCTGTTCACCAGCCGCCTCGATCTGTAGCTGCTGCTTTAGGGTCTTGTAATACCTTGCTGCTTGTGGTGTCAACGGGATGTCCCGTGTCTGGTAAATAACTGGAGGCAAATCAAGGCATTCTCTTTTGGTAAAGCGTATAGCAGGTTGCAGTGCGTCAAATATCTTCTGCTTCGCATCGGTCTTGGGAAGCCACTTGAACCGGGTTATTTGCGTCATTACCCTGTCGCGCCACGACGTAGCAAACTTTGGTACCCTATGCGGAGACACCATCTTAGCCAAACCAAACGCGTCCAAAGGCGACTGCGACGCTGGCGTACCGGTCATCATCCACAGCCTAGTCTCAGGCTTGACAAGCTTAGCCAAAGTCCTCCACCGCTGCGTAGAAGCGGTCTTGTATGCGTTGGCCTCATCAACAATGATCAAGTCAAATGCAGCCTTTTCAATCTCAGGGGCTACGATATTGACACCGTCGTAGTTAATAATTACGAAGTTGTAGTCACTGTTAATTATTTTAATACGCTTGTCTTTGTACCCATGAGCCACGCCGACTGTACGGTGCATAGCTGTCTTGAAGATGTCCGCTTGCCATGCGCTATACATGATCGACAACGGACAGATCACCAATACTCTTTTGATAGCACCGATATTCATCAGATAGTCCGCAGCCCAAATAGCGGCGCTAGTCTTGCCGGTACCGGCTTCATTGAAACAGAATGCGCGACGTCGGATACTCAGAAATGATGCGGTCTCTTTCTGATGCTCAAACGGCTTGAACAGTCCGGGCCAGCTGTAATCCCGAAGCATGGGCGATGGTATGCGCTGTGAAGAGTCTCTGTAATCCTCATCCAGCACCTCTGCCAACTGCCGCATCTCAAGATGGTCCCAATAGACCAACACGTCCCGCCCATCGTTTGAAACTACTTCCGACTTATCAATACTTGAAACTACTTTATTCGCTACATGCAATGGCAGACTAAGCTGCAATGCTTCGTTTTGAACTATTTGCATACACCTCTCACTTCATCGAACTGTCTTTGTTTCTTTTGAAGGAACGATTCTTAGATGGTGATTCAAGTCTTATACCGTCTTTGTTAGAACCTCCTTTAGACAAGGCTTTGACATGGGCAACATCTTTACCCTTTCGACTAATGCCTTTGGCGTCCAGCTTACGCCGCGCTCTTTGGCGCTCCATACGGTCTTCATGTTCACCTCGTGCAAGCTGCTGCTGATATTCTTTTTTGTACGGTCTGGCCTTTGCCATGATCACTCCTTATGAAATTCACAAGTCTTTACGGGGCACCACCTACACAATCCACTAGGATTAGCAGGCCACGAATTATATTTAGCTGCGGTATTCAGTCTTTCCAAACCCCACTTGAACACATTCCACAACGCTCCGATGTCACTCCGCTTGTAATCTTCAGGCATAAAGCGGTTATGAGCTACGAACAGTAGCCCAGCTTTTACATACTCTACTTTTGGGAAATGAGAAAATACCATCAAAGCCATTAGCTTCAACTGCTTTGGGTCAGGGTATCTATCTGATCCAGTCTTGTAATCGATAACGAAAGCAACGTCATCATCCACAATCAATAGGTCAGCGATACCCCGAACCCAATACTCCTCTGCATCAAACGCGCAAGGCTTTAATGCAAATGTTAGCGCCATCTTATGTTCAACGAACCTTTCGCCGGGGATCTCCATCAACGCATCGACTTGAGTCTTGAACTTCTCGTAGAACTTTGGAAGCGCCACCTTGTCTCTTACATAGTCCTCTAATGCCTTGTGGACTTCAGTGCCGTATTGCATCTGTTGAGAAACCTTGACAGCAAAGTTCTGCAACACCTTGACTTCATTGTACTGCCGGGGGCAGTTGATGAACTGCTTTAGACCACTGAAAGACCACTTGACCACTAGCACTCCCCGTACGTTGCTCCGTACTTGGCTTCACAGGTAACCGGGAGATCCGGGCACCAATCTGGTGCAGTAGACATAACTTGTACAATAAACGCAAGTGCTTCATCCCGCTCGGATTCTGCTACGCAACAAACGATAGAGTCATGGACCGTCAGAACGACCCGGTACTTCTCTGCCACCTTTAGCATTTGAGTACCCACAATGATCCTAGCCAGAGCTTGAACCACGTTCTCAGTAACGCCTCCGCCCCAGATGCTCACCAGACCGCGCCTAGAGTCATACACCGGCTTGGATTCCTCACCTATCCGCAGGTTTGGATAGCGGATATAAAGCCCATTCGGAAGCTGTATGCCTGTATGTGGATCAATCCAAACAGGATGCGACTTTCTTTTAGCGCCAATAGGAACCCGCCTACCGTCCCCGCCCATTAAAATTTTCAATGCCTGATCACAGTCTTGCCACAATGCGACAATCTTGTCGTTTTCAGAACGGTACAGATCGGTAATGCGCTTGCATTCCTCGATAGGCAGATCAGCCCCGCCTAGCTTAAGAGTCTGTTGTAGCTTAGCGGCACCCGTGCCGTAGCCTAACCCGAGGATGCAGGTCTTGCCCACGAATCTTTCTACGGGGTCTTTCTTGCTGATCGGTCTGCCATACGCCTTGCTGGCAAACGTCGAGTACACATCCTCGCCCTTGGCGAACTGCTCCACCACATCGTCCTGTCCTGACAGCCATGCCAACACCCTAGCCTCGATCTGGCTGGAGTCCGAGTTGATCAGGACATGCCCCTCCGGAGCCACGATAGAGTTCTTAAGCGTCTTTTTCGCCTTGTCCCGCGAGGGGAGGTTTTGGAAATTAACAGAATCCAAACCAGACCAACGACCGGTGTGAGCGCCATAGTACCGAAGAGGTACAGGAAGGTATCCACGATTTCTCTTTCCGATACCGATAAAACGTTCAATTCTACTCTCCTCAATAGTTGATTTAGTACCCAGCCGGACAGCGCATAGCTGTTGCACTATGGGGTTTTCATGTTCTTGGAGATCAATAAAGCCTTGATCTGTTTTGGCAAGCGCCAACGTTTCTTTGCCCGTGGTCTTACTAACTTTAGTTGGCACGGTAACATTCAGATTGTTAAGGTGCGCCGCAAATTTAAGATTACTAGCTAACTCTTTCCTTACTGCTTCTTCGGTATCGCACTCAAGCACCTGCATCAGCGCACTGAGCATCTCGGACTTCTCAGCTTTGACTTGTACAAGTCTCTGTACAAGTAGCGCGTCGTCTACCTTGAGGGTTGGATCGGTGTACATTCGTAACGTAAGGTCGATGAGTTTGAGTTCGTCGTCTGGGAAGGGCTGGAGTTTTTGGAATAGCTTGTAAGTAAGCTCAACATCGTTGCAACAATAAACACCGTAACTATCCAACTCACCAGCACTAAATCCAGCTCTTCTTTTACCCAACGCATTAATGACTTCATTGCCTTTTTCTCCTATGTTGTAACGCGATGCCAGTGCCTTCAATGATCCACCCGCATCCACGCCATGGATCGCTCGCGCCATGCAAAGCGTATCGAACCAGAACCCCGGCTTGATCCCGTACTTCCACGCAAGGATGGCACCATCGAACATGGTGTTGTGGCAAAGGATGGCGTGTTCCTGCCACTCCTTGTGGCCTCTCTCCAAGACAGCTTCTATCTCAGCCGCGTCGGAGTACCACTTGCTCGGGCCATCATCCACCTTCACACCAACGCCGATGACTTCAAACCGTGGATCGTTGATGTACTCCTCGGTTGTCATCTTCGACAGGCTGTAGTCCTTGTCGTAGTAAGTTTCAAAATCTATGGTGATGATGCTCATTCTTTTTTCTCTTGCGACCAATAGGACGGGTCTTCACATTCGTAATCCATAGGAACGTCGCGCCACTCATGTCCGTCAACTTGCTCCCAACGATCTCGCACCGTGAAAGCATAACGCAGCCACACTTGCTGTAGGATCTTCTTGCCGTCGCGCTCGACAAAACGCAACGGGATTCCCGGCGACCAAGTAGGCTTCATACTCATTCTCTTTCCCCTAATACTTTATCGCTAGGCTTAGGCCACAGTACGATGTAACCGTCTTTGTTCTGAGTCCAATAAACTGGAAAGCCTTCTATGGTATTGTCCAACTTGTTGAACTCGTCTAGGTGGATACGCACCAACTCAATAGATGCACTATTAAATGAGCAAGTAATTTTCATAGCTTCTCCTTCTTCAGCACCAGATAGCAGACGGGGGTTTGCGC
>Ga0164296_1001218_pt1 | contig 28035 bp, 28 predicted proteins | sample GEODES057metaG_FD_113533 | JGI IMG/M metagenome (GOLD analysis project Ga0164296, IMG submission 113533) | Dystrophic lake water microbial communities from Trout Bog Lake, Wisconsin, USA - GEODES057 metaG | ecosystem: Environmental > Aquatic > Freshwater > Lake | place: USA: Trout Bog Lake...
AGAAAGCAAAGACAAATAGGCTGAATATTTTACTTAACTTTAAAGTGTCAACTCACATCAGGATTATCTAACCAAACTGTCAACCATTTTTAGGACGAGTCAAGGACGAGTCAGCCAGGCAACGGTCGGGCAATCATCGGGCAATGGTCGGGCAACCATCGGGCAATGCAGGTGATCCGGACAATGCAAACCCCGGCAACAAAGCGCTGATGATCAACGAACCAAAAAAGCAACGCGCATAACCATTGCCCGATAAGCTTTTTTTTTCACCATCGGGCAATCAGCAAATGAAAAAAGGAACAACGACAAAAAAAATGCCGCTCACAAAAGCTGAAATGCCGGCAGAAAAGCGAAACAGCGAGCCACAAGATCCGCCGCGACAAAATACAGCAGAGCTACTTTTTTCCGCCGGCGCATTGCGAGGCACGAAGCAATTTGCTGCTTTCTTTACGCTGTTGGAAAGAAAGTGGATAAATAAGTTCAGTTACTGCTGCTTTTTGAAAAAACGCTCATATTCGGCGCTTATGTCTGTGATGTCGGCTGCATACCTGCGACCGGCCGGATCGAAGAAGTAAATGCCCTCCAGTTCCGTAAGGGTGTCCGGCAGTGTGGTTAGCCCGGAGCCATTGCTGAGCATAAAACGAACAGACGACACACTATCGCCATTGCACATGTACATTTTTATACCATCTGCTTTGCAGGAGCTATCCAGGAAGATTGTTGCTTCACCCATATAATAGGCCACATCATCAGCAGCAGTATAAAAGTCATTTTCGCCCAACTCCTTCTTCATCCTGTTAACTTTTTTTGCCGATGGGGTAAAACAAACGACAGCCCATGAGGACACCACCATAGTATCGGACGAATGAGATGAAACGGCAGAACCGCTGGCAGCAGGTGCGGTTGTATTGACGTCTGCCTTTTTATGGTTACCGCTGCACGCCATAAGACCAGCCGTAACGACAAGCAGAAGTGCTTTTTTCATGGAATAAATATAGCAAACAGTATTGGTCACCAACCCCGCAATTGCTGACAAAACAAATCAGACAAAGACTGTTAATCTGTAAAAGCCCCGGAAAGAAAATGTTGATAAAGTGCCACCTGCAGCACAAAACCAATAACAGACACCGCTACCGTAAGGACAGCGGACCGTGTGAAACCACAAAGCACATACAACAGCAGGAACAAAGTTGCACAACTGAAAAACAGCCATTCCTGTATATGAATGTAGGAACCAAAGCATAACCCCGCTGTGTTGCAAACTAACAGCACAAACAGGAACGCCTTACTGCGGCCTGCACTCATAGAAAATACACGCTCTATGAACACAAAAACAAAGGGCGCACAAAAAATATACCGATGTATGCCGAATAGATTTGTAGTACCGCTCCCCCACTTTGGATTAGCAAATACCATGGTCAACATGATCAATATGGTATATCCCAGCGCCAGGGTCCACAACACATGTTGTTCAATATTTCCGGTTAGCCACCGGTATATCTGGCGAACAAGGATCAGGAGGGATAGCACCGAGATCATGAATGCGGCTGCATTGATCAGCAGCATCCACTTTCCTCCGTAAAAGTCGGAAAAGGGAAGCAGCGGCATGGACAACTGATGACCTAAATTGGCAACCTGCCCTGTATAATATGGCAACCACCGACCGGTATCAAAATATTGCAACAGTATGAACCCCGCAGTTCCCAGAACGATGGGCAACGCATATAACCACAAATAACGGCGAAGAGAAAAAAGAATATCCTTTCTGTTGCGTGAGAGCGCCTCCGCTACCAGCAGCGACGGCAGCAGAAAAACCGCAGTAGCCCTGGCAAAACAACCGACAAAAAGAGCAACCCATACCAGCCAGTTCAGGTTTTTCTTAATGCCCAGCATAGCAAACGACATGACAGAAAAGAAAACTGCCTCAGAATAAGGCACATGCATAAAATAAAGCGATGGAAGAGACAAAAAAAGCAACGCCTGGCGCCATGATATGCTGAATGCGACCGCCAACGCAGCAAATCCGAAGGAAAAGATCACGTAGTTGGCTATGCCCATACCCACGTAGCCCAAATGCAGCATCCGCCATACATACGGGAACAAAGCAAAAACACCGGTATCATCAAAAGAGGGGTCATAATAATAACCGCGATCGGCCACCAGTTTATAAATACCGGCATCCCATTTATTCAGGGTAGTTTCCGAAGGCAGAAAATGCAGGGCCCCGAGGTGAAAAAGCAGGTATTGAACCGCCAGAAAGGTGGTCCCGTAAAGTAAAGAAAACAGAAAGGCTGAAGCGAATGAGAACCTCTTTTGCCCTGGCATACAGGCGATTTGCCAATAAATATAGCTAACCGCAACTATTCGTTCACCTTGCCCATGGCACTTTCCTTCATTTGCCGGGTAAGATCGTGGCCGAGGTAGCGTTCTATCATCTGCTCAATAAAGTAAATGAGCGGGGTAAGCACAATGGCCATAAAAAATTTGTAGCTATAATTCACCAGGCCTACTGCAATTACCCGCTGGTAGCTCCAGCCTTTGCCTATTTTGAAAGCTATGTACAGAACGATAAAGCTATCGACAAGCTGAGACACGATCGTGGAGCCGGTGGCACGCAGCCAAACCTTCTTTTCACCGGTAACGCGCTTAATGCTGTGAAAGATCCATACATCCACCAACTGGCTGACCAGGAATGCGATGAGGCTGCCGACGATGATCCACATGCCCTGGCCAAATATGTTGTTGAAAGCGGCCTGCATATCGGGCACGCCGCTCTGGGCGCCACTTCCCAGCCAGAAAGATTTGTCTGCCGGCACACTGATGGCCAGGTAAAACATGAGGAAGGCATAGCAAATGAGGCCAATAGCTATATAAGATATGCGCTTAACAGCACGCGGACCAAAATATTCATTGACTATGTCTGTCATAATGAACTCGAACGGCCACAGCAGCACCCCGCAGGTAAGCGTGTAAGAAAGCCCTTTTTCGCCGAGCAACGTAAACGGGTGCAGTGTCATACCAAACACCCGCTCCAGCGAAAAAAGCTTGCCGCCGATGCACTCGGCTATCAGTGCATTGGCCACGAAAAAAGAACACAGAACGATGAAGAGCTTGGTTGGTTTATCAGCGAGTATCTTATGGATCATAGACGCAGGTTTGGAAAACGGGGAAATATAATACGGGTGAATCTGAAAATTGAGCAAATTTGTACAATAATAGTTCAAAGCAGGTTCATAGATTATGAGTTTTAGCAAAGGGGCATTGGCAGTTGTTATAGGAGTGCTGGTCGCCGGGGTCATATTCCTGGTTTGCGAGCAACTGAATGCGGCCGTCTATAAACTGCCGGCAGGCATGGATATGGCCGCGCTTGACAAAGCGATGAAACAACTGCCTGTGGGCGGCTACCTGCTGATACTTGCCGGTTATATTGCCGGATCGCTGCTGGGCGGCATAGTGGCCACACTGATAGCTGGCAGGCAACATGTGCGCCCCGCTATTTTATGCGGCATCATCCTTACAGTTGGCAGCCTCATCAACTTTTTTCAGATATGGCATGCACTATGGTTTGCCATTATCGCGTTCTTCTGTTTCATACCCTGTTGCTACACGGGTTACCTGCTGGTGCGCAGAAAGTAAAACGAGCCGGAATTACCACGAAATCGGAAAAAATGATTTACTTTAATGTGGATTTCAGGAATATGTACAGGTTGATGCTCAGCATATTATTACTATTGGGAGTATGGCAGGCCCGTGCCCAGCGGGCCACCGATACTTTCCACCTGTATTTCGACCTGAATGTGAGCTTGATGAACAAGAATGCCGAGCACAAAGTGGACCTGTTGATATTCAACGACAAAATACTGGACGGGGCTGCTATTAAAGTGATCGGTTATGCCGATTTTCTGGGCACGGAAGGTTACAATAAGAACCTGTCGCTGGAACGGGCAAAGAATGTAAAGACCTACCTGGTAAAAAGCGGCATCAAAACATCTGATATCAAGCTTTGCCTTGGCGAAGGCAAGATAAACCGCCCGGATATGACCGACAAAGACGGCTACCCGGAGGACAGGCGTGTGGACATTGTGGTGAACAACGATGTGGAGCATCCGATTGTTGCTACAGGCAAGCATCACCTGCCGAATGGAGGTGCAAAGCCGCCGGTTGGCCCGGCCACACAACATGCCAGAGATTCAGTGCCCGACTCGCGAGACCTGGCGTCCGTACCGGCGGGTCAGATATTCACATTGCGTAACGTATATTTTTATCCGGGACGGCATGTGATAAAACCTGGCTCTTATGCCATTCTTGAAAAGCTATCGAAAGCACTGAAAGATAACCCGACCGTGCGCATCAGCATCGAGGGCCATGTGTGCTGTATTCAGCCGGGCATACCGGATGCGCTGGATGTGGACACGGACGAGCCCGTACTGTCATATAACCGCGCCAAAGCCATATACCAATACCTGGTGGACAAGGGCATTAATGCTGACCGGCTGGAATACCGCGGATTTGGCAAAAGTCACCCTATTGTGCCCTTTGAGCAGACCGAAGAAGACGCCGAAATGAACCGGCGCGTGGAAGTAAGGGTGCTCAGTAAATAGCTGTTATCCAACCACAAACACCATAAAATATACTCATGACACCGAGAAGCCTTTTTGTGATCATCCTGAAATTATTGGGACTTTACCTGTTATTTGAATCTTCCACCTGGGCCATATCGCTGTTTGGCACGGTTGTCAAAAGCTACTACATGCAGGATGGCGGGGAAAGCTGGATAGGCATATTTGCACCCTACCTGTTCTCGATAGCCCTTCAGGCATTTTTTTGTTACCTGCTGCTGATGCGGCCAGAGCGGATCATCGACAAGCTGAAACTGGGTGAAGGATTTTATGAGGAAAGTTTCACCTTCAATGCAGACATCCATGTGCTGGCAAAATTTGCCACAATAGCTGGTGCTATTTTCCTGCTGGCGGCGTGCATACCGGAACTGTGCAGGGCCGTCATAGAGCAATTTATTTATGCACAAAGCGGCGGTATCATCCGCCATTCATCGGGCGGCGATATTGTGATGGCGATACTAAAAATAATTGCCGCATACATATTGATCGTCAAATCTGACCAGATAGCGCAATTGATCAACAAGCGCAGCCCTGAAAAGGCGGAGTCTTCACCTGAGGAATGATCCGGCTTATTCCTCAATAAAATTGAGGTCTTTACCGAAGGTTTCTTCTGTAAGAAGGACCGAAATGCTGCTCAATACCATTACTATAACACCGGTCATTGCAGCCGCTTTTACATAGCCAAAGCCAGGGTTTAGCGCGTTAAACAAAATAATGATGAGTGGAAGCGAACCGCGCACCATATTGGGGATGGTTGTGGCGGCAGTAGCGCGAAGGTTAGTGCCAAAATGTTCTGCCGCCATGGTCACGAACAGTGCCCAGAACCCGGTGCCGAAACCCATCAACATGCAAATGAGATACATGCTGTTGAGCGACCTGTTGAGCGGAGTGAAGAACAGAACAATACTTACGATAGTGATCGCGTAGAAAATGTAAAGTGCCTTTTTGCGGCTTCGCAAGCTATTGCTGATAAAACCAATTAGCAGATCGCCTATAGAAATGGCGACGTAGGCAAGCATGACCGCTTTTCCAGGATCTACCGCACCAGTTATGCCGAATCGCTCACCAAATTCTTTAGAAAAGGTGATGAGGATGCCGATCACATACCATGTGGGCAGGCCGATGAGTATCGCCAGTAAATATTTCTTAAACCGTGGCCAGCTACGCAGGAACATGAGAATGTCTCCACGTGCGATGACCTGTCCCGTTTCCTTCTCTCTTTTCAGCACCTCCTGGTAAATACCAGACTCGAACACACTTACACGCAACAGCAGCAGGCAAAGTCCTAACCCTCCGCCCACAAAATAGCATATGCGCCAGTTGAAAGATTGCGCAACAAAATAAGCAACAACAGCGCCTGTGAGGCCGATGCCTGCTACGATGGATGTGGCTTTTCCCCTTACATCTTTAGAGATCAGTTCGCTCACGAGCGTGATACCTGCACCAAGCTCTCCGGCGAGGCCAATGCCTGCGACAAACCGGGCAATTGCATACTGGTTAACAGTTTGAACGAACCCATTTGCAATGTTGGCCATGGAGTAAAGGACAATAGATCCAAAAAGTACGCTTAGGCGACCTTTTTTATCGCCCATCATACCCCAGATGATGCCGCCTATGAGCAGGCCATACATTTGTATGCTGATGATGAACTTACCCTCGGAGTCGCAAAGCGCGCCGCTGAGACCGATCCCTTTAAGGCTTTTTACCCTGATAATGCTGAACAGCAGCAGATCGTAAATATCCACGAAATAGCCGAGCGCAGCGACAATGACGGGCAGACTGAGCAGGCCGATGGTCTTGTTTTGTTGCGTCATGGAGGGGGCACACTTAACTTTTTACAATATCTTTTTTCTTACCGGGGAAGAACATTTTGAAGAGAACCGGCGCAGTGGTCACGAATATCAAGCCTATCACTATCTTTTCCAGGTTATGCCTTACCCATTCTATCTGGCCCAGGAAGTAGCCGGCAAGTGTCATACTGACTACCCAGGCAACACAGCCAAGAATATTGTAGTAAATGAATTTTTTGTAATTCATTTCAGCAATTCCGCCAACAATGGGCGCAAACGTGCGCACGATGGGCACAAAGCGCGCCAGAACTATAGCCGCACCACCCTTTTTTTCATAAAATTCATGAGCCTGATCCAAATAGCGTTTTTTGAACAGGAATGAATCCTTTCGCTTAAGCAGCAGATGCTCAAAGCGCCCACCAAACCAATACCCTAACATATTGCCCAATACCCCTGCAACGGTGATCAATATGAGCCAATACAGCAGGTTTAAAACCGGCATACTAAATGGCGTAGGATTTTGTGCGGTCTTAATGATCACTCCGGTAATGAGCAGCAGTGAATCCCCCGGCAGAAAAAAACCAACAAAGAGACCAGTTTCCGCAAAAATGATGAACAATACAATATATAAACCACCATGTGCTGTTATCCAATCGGCACTGGTAAAATCCCTGAACAATTCTATAAAAAAATGCATAAGTATCTATCGGCTGTGAAAATAGCTAAAATAAATGACCAGCAGGTACAAATGTCCTTAACGCAGCAGCAAAAGAGCTTACATATTCTTTTTACTGCGCTTCTTAATGATGTGTCGTATTTCGCGGAAACAGATGACGTAGTACCAGAATGATATAGCAATGCCCAGTGAAACCATGATCGTTTGACGTATAGGTATTTGCATAGGGCCGTCACCGCCTATGGTCTCCAGGTAATGATCCTTTCTGTTTTTGGTGAGGAACCATACAATTAGGAAAATAACGACCAACACGAAGTTGATGGCACGTTCCACAATTTTCTTTCGCGAAAAATCGAGAAACAAATGCACGGCCGAACTGATGACCACCCAGGCCATAATGAGCACCATTGGCGTGACGTAATCGCCCCCATCCAGGCTATAGGCAAAAAACACAAATAGCAGACTCTGTACGATAGGGTCAACGAGCTTTATGGTTTGGATGTTTCTGGTCATCGCAACAAAAATAGCGGCTTACTGCGTAAAAATAAACATGCACACGAAATGATATTTTGATTCAGCTATTTTTACGCTATGAAGGCAATGATATTTGCAGCGGGGCTGGGCACCCGGTTGAAGCCATTTACCGAAGCCCGGCCGAAAGCGCTGGCCGAAGTGAATGGCAGATCGCTACTTGAGATGAACATACGGTACCTGCAGGGCTTCGGCATCGCGGAAGTAATTGTGAACGTGCATCATTTTGCAGAGCAAATAGTGGATATAGTTGCCGAAAATAGTGGCTGGGGCAGCAAAATAACCATTTCAGACGAGCAGGAACAGGTATTGGAGACGGGAGGCGGCCTGCTGAAGGCAATGCCGTTTTTTGATGGCGAAGAGGCATTTGTGGTGATGAATGTTGATGTGCTGACCACCCTGGATCTTAGCAAAATAATAGACAGTCATAAAAACAACGCAAGGGCTGTTGCCACGCTTGCTGTTATGGGGCGGACATCTTCGCGCCAGCTGTTATTTAATGAAAAAATGATGTTGTGTGGCTGGCAAAACAACGCAACCGGCGAACAAAAAATGGCCCGCCCCGAGGCTGGCCTGCATCCATTTGCCTTTAGCGGGATTCAGGTATTATCGCCTGAAATTTGGAAAAACGTCCCATTTACTGGCAAATTTTCGCTGATCGACCTCTATCTGCATGCTGCAAAAGAGCAGTCAGTGATGGGATATGACCATTCTGGCGATGTGTTTATTGATGTAGGCAAGCCGGAATCGTTGGCACTGGCAGCGTCTATGTTCTCTTAATCGGGTATTTGTATCTGTTCGCCATACAATCGTGCCTGCTTATTAAAGAGCAGGTCCAGCATCATTTTCACCCTGGCGAGCTTTTCGCGCACCATTTCTTCCCAGAAGCTATCTCCGTCTGAAGCGCAGTAAGCAACTGCAGTAACCTGCTTATGATTGGCGATGTACAGTGCCCGCTGATCGTGAAAGGTTTGAGATATGATGGTAAAACTTTTCTGTCCGAAAATATCGCGGCAACGTAAAATGCTGTCCAGGGTGCGGAAACCGGCATTGTCCAGGTATATGTGGCTTGCGGGTACACCCATGGCAATAAGGTCGTTTTTCATCAGCAACGGCTCATTATAGTAGAGTGTACTATTGTCACCACTCACAATAATGTAATCGACTTTACCAGCCATATACAGCGCCGCAGCGGCCTCTATTCTTGTCTGGTAATAGGGGTTGATGATCTTTTTTGCCTTGTCTTTGAATTTGGCCGTACCCAGCAACACCCCTACTTTGTTCTTAGGTATCTTATTTACATCTGTATATAATTGGGACCTTGTTGACTTGACGATTATACTATTAACAACGATGGTTACCGTAATGGCCAACACCAGCAAGATCGTTCCTGTCACCACCCAAAATCGTGTAGATAGCAGTGCTTTCAGCATGATTGCAAGATAGTCATTCCATTTGGTATGAGGAATGATATGCGGCAGGCACGAATGCAGCTATATATTTTCAGTGTAAACAACTATATTTGCGGACTTCAAAATTCTAACTATATAGTAATATGATGCTTTTCTACCTAGTGCCCGGATTTGGAGTCCTGGCGTTACTGTACACTATTATCAAAAGTTCGTGGGTCACCAAACACGACGCCGGCAATGACAGGATGAAGGAAATATCCAGGTACATAGCCGAGGGTGCCATGGCCTTCCTGAAAGCCGAGTATAAGATACTGACCTACTTTGTGGTGATCGCAGGCCTGCTGCTGGCATTTATGGGCTATAGTAACCCGAAATCCAGCCCCGCTATTGCCGTTGCATTCATAGTGGGTGCCTTCTTCAGTGCTTTTGCAGGCTTTATAGGCATGCGTATTGCTACCAAGGCTAATGTGCGCACAGCCAATGCAGCACGTACCAGTCTCAGCAAGGCGCTTGCCGTGTCATTTGGCGGCGGTTCTGTAATGGGTCTCGGTGTTGCAGGTCTGGCAGTGCTTGGCCTGGGTGGTCTGTTCATCATATTGAAAATGATATTTGCGCCTAATGCTGCTGTAAACAGCGACGAAATGGCCAAAACTATTGAGGTACTCACCGGTTTCTCGCTGGGTGCCGAGAGCATTGCGCTTTTTGCCCGCGTTGGCGGTGGTATTTATACCAAGGCGGCCGACGTAGGCGCTGACCTTGTAGGCAAGGTGGAGGCCGGCATTCCGGAAGATGATCCGCGCAACCCTGCAACTATTGCCGATAACGTAGGTGATAACGTAGGTGACGTAGCAGGTATGGGCGCCGACCTTTTCGGTTCTTATGTTGCTACAGTGCTGGCTACAATGGTACTGGGCCGCGAAACAACCTCTGCCGGCGACAACTTCGGCGGCATGGCACCGATCCTGCTGCCTATGCTGATAGCTGGCTTAGGTATCATATACTCAATGTTCGGCACGTTGTTCGTTCGCATATCTGACAGTGTAGGTAACAGCACAAGTGCAGTTCAGCGTGCGCTGAACATGGGTAACTGGGGTTCAATTGTCCTCACTGCTATTTCGTCTTACTTCCTGGTGAACTACATTCTGCCTGAGAACATGACCCTGCGCGGCCATGATTTTACCCGCGGCGGCGTTTTTGGCGCTATAATGGTGGGTCTGGCAGTGGGAACACTAATGAGTATGATCACCGAATACTATACCGCAATGGGTAAGCGCCCGGTGCTGAGTATTATCCGCCAGTCTTCTACCGGTCACGCTACCAATATCATCGGCGGCCTGGCGATAGGCATGGAGTCTACGCTGCTGCCAATTATTGTGCTGGCAGGTGGTATATGGGGTTCGTTTGCCTGCGCAGGTCTGTATGGTGTGTCCATAGCGGCAGCAGGTATGATGGCCACTACAGCCATGCAGCTCGCTATAGATGCGTTCGGTCCTATTGCCGACAATGCGGGTGGTATTGCTGAAATGAGCGAACTGCCGAAAGAAGTGCGCGAAAAAACAGATATCCTTGATGCCGTGGGTAATACTACTGCAGCAACCGGTAAAGGTTTTGCCATTGCTTCTGCGGCGCTCACTGCACTTGCGCTGTTCGCAGCGTTCGTTGGTGTTGCAGGTATCTCCGGTATTGATATCTATAAGGCAAATGTACTGGCCTGCCTTTTTGTGGGTGGTATGATACCGTTCATCTTCTCGTCTCTCGCTATCCGCGCTGTGGGTGAAGCTGCCATGAGCATGGTGGAAGAAGTTCGCCGTCAGTTCCGCACGATACCGGGCATTATGGAAGGTACGGGCAAACCAGAATACGACAAATGCGTTGCGATATCTACACAGGCTTCTATCCGCAAGATGGTGGCTCCGGGCGCTATTGCCATCATATCTCCTTTGATCATTGGTTTTATGCCGGGCCTGGGTGCAGAAGCACTGGGTGGTTTCCTGGCTGGCGCTACTGTTAGCGGTGTGCTGATGGGTATGTTCCAGAACAATGCAGGCGGTGCATGGGATAATGCCAAGAAATCTTTTGAGAAAGGCGTTGAGATCAATGGGGAGATCTACTATAAGAAATCTGAGCCACATAAAGCATCGGTTACAGGCGATACTGTAGGCGATCCGTTTAAAGATACATCCGGCCCGTCTATGAACATCCTCATCAAGCTGATGTCCATTGTAGCCCTGGTTATTGCACCAACCATTGCCAGCGTTAATAAAACTGCAACAGGTGCGGCAATAACTCCGATAAAGAAAGAGATAAAAGTTACTTCTGCAGCCATACCGTCAGCTCCTGCAAAAGTGCATGCTATTTACTAAGCGAATTTCCACAACAAATGAAAATGGGGATCTTGTACAAGATCCCCATTTTTTTATGAGGTTTACTTAGTTGGCGCCCTGAAAACGCCTTTACCTGTAGTAAGATAGGAGAACAGGCTGGTCTTTATCCAGTGCGTCCAGCCAGGTTCACAGTCTTTGTAACATTCCACTTCAGGAGTCAGCCCCTGGTGCGTGAACGTGAGGTCAGGCTCAGCCTGTTCTCCGCCTGCACAAATGAGTGGCCGGCAACGTCCGCTGCAATGCCATTTCTGTAGGTCAGTGTTAGTTTAAGGTTAGCATTGGGCACTATCAGCTTCACATCCTGTTCCGGCAGGCGGCCGCTGCTTTCAAACACGTACATCTTAGCTATATACGGTTGCAGCAAAGGATGCGGAGCGATGGCATTGAAGCTGAAGATGGCCATTTGAGTGCATGATGAACCGGCTAAAGTTAATTATTTTAGCGGTTACGGGCACGTCCTGCATACATAGAACGTACTATGCCTTCTTTACAAACTCTGATTTGAGCGCCATCGCTCCGAAGCCATCAATTTTGCAGTCAATATTATGGTCGCTGTCAACAAGCCGGATATTACGCACTTTGGTGCCCGCCTTTATGCTCTGCGGAGTGCCCCGGACGGGCAGATTTTTTATAGTAACAACCGTGTCGCCATTCTGCAACACATTGCCGTTGCAGTCTTTGACAACAAAGCCTTCTTCTGGGGCAACAACATCCTGCGGGTTCCATTCGTGGCCACATTCAGGGCACACCAACAGCGCGTCCATCTGGTAGGTAAATGCTGATTTGCAAACGGGACAGGGTGGAAATTCACTCATGTATAGATCAATTAATAAGGGCCACAAAATAGAAATAAAGATGCAGTGATGCAATACGCCGGGAGGCCTGCTATCGCTCGTTTTTTCCCCAGTTCGCTTTTTCCTCTTCACTCCACAGACCGGGAAAGAAAATGCGCTTCTGGCGGCTGGGATGCATATATTCTTTCCACTTGCTGCCGCCGGTGCCCTCGACCTGCGTGTCTCCGCTGTCCAGGTAAGCTTCTGCTGCGTGGAAGTGTGCCATCACCCATTTGATGTTTACCATCTCATCATAGTCGCGCATAGCGGCTACTAACTGCTTGCTGGTGCGCTCCGTTTCAGGCATCTGATTGTACCTGGCCCAGATGTTGGTGGTGCGGAGGGCGTTCATCCGGCGGATCATCTCCTCCTTGTATTTGTCTTCGAACAATTTGATGAGTGTGGTGCGCTTACCAGTCTGATGATCGGTTCCTGCGGCCTGCCAGTATAGCTGGTTAAATGCAGTCTCCGCATCTGAATTGTCATCCAAATGGTTCCTGTAGCGCACATCTGCGAGGTTCTTCCAATCGGTAGAAGCAAATTCTATGAACCGGTACTGTGCGCTCTGAAACCCGCTTGCAGGTGTGAGCGTGGTGCGGAATTTCAGGTATTGTTCCTTTGACATGCCCTGCCCCATAATGCTAAATGAAGACGACAATACGTCGAAATAACGGGTCATCCTGCTGATCTTTTCCGTAAGGAAAGCAGCATCGGGGTCAGTGGCATTGTTGATCTGATCTGCTTCCCACAATGCCATTTTGAACAACAACTCATTCACCTGATGATACATAATGAAGATCATTTCATCAGGCAATGTGGTGCGCTGCTTTTGCAGGCTCAGCAGTGTTTCTGTGTTGATGTAATCCCAATAGGTAATTGGTTTGCTCCAAAGCAACCCTTCCAGGTGCACATTAGTGTCCTGGTCCATTTTTGACAGCTTCTCGTCTATCTGCTGTATGAGTTCTTCCTTGCTGGCCATAATATCTAAGCATTGTATTTTGTTGGTGCGAACCTGTTATGGATGTGCGCATCGATGATATCGTCAGTTGTGTTTGCGTTAAGGTTGTTATCGACTATGAACTGACTGAGTATCTTTTCCTGGGCATTACCTTTTTCGTAAGCAACGCTATACCTGATGTCTGTAAAGGACACCATGGAATATTGCGGGAAGTAAGTGTCTGGATACAGCTCAGCGATCCTGCGGTCTATTTTTCGCTGGAACTGGAATGCAGGGTCGGCAACCTTGTCGCGCATAACGAGATAATTCTCCAAAGAAAGATCCTGTACGGCGTCGCCATCTGGTTTTCTCAGGTATTCGTATTCGGGCATGATGCGACTCCAGTCCTCATTGTGTTTCTGCATGAGGCGCGACATCACTGTGCAATCCTCAAAGCCACAGTTCATGCCCTGACCAAAGAACGGCACAGTGGCATGGGCTGCATCGCCCATAAGCACTGTATTGCCTACGTGCCATGGATAACACCTGACGATGGCCAGAGATGATTGCGGATAATCATTCCACACATCACCCACATTTGGCATTTGTGCGTAGAAGTCGGCAAAGGTGTTTTTGAAGAACAGTTCAATATCTGCCTTATCTGTAAGATTAGCGAATGAATGGTTGTGGCCCGATACCGGCATGAACAGGGTGCAGGTAAATGACCCGTCCTGGTTGGGGAGGGCTATGAGCATGAAACGACCACGTGGCCATATGTGCAGCGAATTCTTGTCGAACCGGTAACTGCCATCCGGGTTTGCAGGCAGCAGCAATTCCTTGTACCCGTCATCAATATAGCGCTGGCTATAGTCGAAACGATCTGTCTTTTGCAGAGCATTGTAGCGAACCGCAGAAAATGCGCCATCTGCAGCAAACACTACGTCCGACTTTACTTCAGACATTTCGCCCGTGACCGTGTTGCGGAAACGGCAGATGTTGTGCTCCAGATCAACACCGGTACATTCCTCGTTGAACCTTATGTCTGTGTATTGTTCGGCAGCGTCCATGAGGATGGCATTGATGCCACCGCGCGATACAGAGTAAATGGCCTGTCCGTCTTTTCCATATTGCTGGTAAGAAGCAGATCCATCAGCCAGGTGCATGGTTCTGCCATACATAGGCAATGCGATCTCGCGTACCTTATCGCCCAACCCTACTTCGTCCAGCGCCTTCCAGCCACGATAAGAGGTTGCGAGGTTGATGGATTTACCGGCAGACATCATGGTTTTGCGCATATCTGGCCGGCGCTCATAAAGACTAACCTTGTAACCGGCCTTTGACAGGTAAACGGCCCACAGCGAGCCAACAAGCCCGCTGCCAACTATTGTTGCATGCTTCATTGTGTGTTATTTTTTTTCGTTAAGAACGGGCGGCTGCATTACTGTACCGCACTTTTTGCAAGTGCGCAGGTCCAGGTCGTCGTAGAACGATTGCATGAGCTTTGGCAATTGCGCCACTATATCATCCAGGTGGAAAGTGGCTTTGTGCAACTGGTTGCTGCATTGCTCGCAATACCACATACAGGAATCCATTTCATCGCCAGTACGGCGGCGCTCCACTACAAGACCTATGGTATTTTCCCCGCGCTGCGGAGAATGTGGCACCCGTGCCGGCAGTATGAATATTTCGCCTTCCCGGATGTCTACAACACGCCGCTTGCCATCTTCAATGACAGGCAACTGCATATCTCCCTGCAACTGATAGAAGAATTCCTCCCCTTCGTTGTAATGATAGTCCTTGCGGCAGTTAGGGCCGCCCACTACCATAATAATGAAATCTGTGTCCTTATAGACGACCTGGTTGCCTACAGGTGGCTTCAACAGGTCCCTGTGTTCATCTATCCACTTCTTCAAATTAATAGGCGGAATGATTGCCATGTGCTTTGCTTTTTTTGTCCTGAAAAATCGCCCTGAAACATCAGGGCAATACTAACGGGCAATGATAGTGGATAAGGACAAAGCGAAAAATGATTTTGGTCAGAGCACGGGTGGCATCTGCTTTTTTCTCAATGCTCCTTAACGGAAGAAGCATTCTTCTTTATTTGACCCACTACCGCGATAAAGTCTACGTTTGAGCGAATGGGTGCAAATGCCTGCTCCGACATTAGCGTGGCTACCTCTGCATACCCCAGCTTTGCAGCAGCGTTAAGTGATGCAAGCGTGCCTTTACTGTCACCCTTTTCAGCGTAGTAGATCGCAGTAAGGTAATCGCAATCGGGGTTCTCCGGGTCGGCCATCTTAAATGCGTGCAGGTAGATGGCCACATGCTCTAAGTCGTGATCTTTAAGCGCATGGCTGGAGGCCAGGTAGCCCACCAGGCCAAGGTAGCTGACCAGGCGGCTATTCATCTGTTTTTCGGGCACTGTGGCAGCATGAGCGGCGTCGTGCTTCAGTGTTTCTATTTCTTGTTTCAGTGATGCCTCATCCTGGGTGCCAAACTGCTGCATGAGCTGGGCCTGTTGCTGCCGCTCCTCGCCCTGCAGCCGACTATGTAATGCTGCTGCCGCTTTGTATTTGTCGCCAGCCAGCAACGCCTCATCCTGCTTTTTGTAGGCTGTCACGTCTGTGAAACCATCCAGCGCACGTGCTGCGCCGGCCAGCAATTGGTGTTCCTTCACCAGCTCGCCGGCCGCGCGGGCAGCTTCAATTCGTTTGTCGAAGTCGCGCTTCAACGCCTGCAATATCACGCCGTTGTCCTGCTGAGTTTTTTCTTTTATGGCGCTTAACTGCAACCACAGCAGTGCGGTATTGAAATCGAAAGCAGGAGGCCAGTCGTGTATGCCACCGGAAGTAAGCAATTGATGCGTGAAGCTATTTTGGGCAAGTGCATCGTCCAGTTCTTCCATCTCCAACATATTGAAATCGTACTCGCCGACCATGCCGAAGTAATCGAACTTAGTACTCAGCGGCTCCTGCAGTTGCGGAAAGCCCGCCGAACAGCCAACTACACCGGCAATGCCACCCATCCTGATAGCCACAGTGCTGGCCACGCGCGAACCACCCGAGAAACCTGCAGTATAAATGCGTTTGAGGTCTATGTGCATCCGGGCATCGGCATCGCTCATCAGGTCTTGCACTATGCCCTGTGTTACCGGCCACGGTGTACCGTTCTTAGAAGCGTTGGAACCCACGAGGATGAACCCATAATGCTCGGCCAGCGCAGCATACATCTTTAGCGGCAGTGCACCCCGCGCGTGCGCATCGAAGAAATAGATGCAGGGAAATGCCTTGTCTGGCGTGTAGTAAGATGGCAGGTAAACGGCATAATATTGCCCCTGGCCGCTCTTGCACAAAATGCTGTCGGTTACTTTGCCCAGTGGCAGCGTTTTGTCGTAAGCTGGAGGTGCGGCATTTGCCTGCACGGCACTATCTGCAGTGGTAGTCGCGCTATGGCTGCTGCTTTGTCCGCAGGCGCAGAGTAAGATGGAAAGCAGAAGGAATGAGATCGTTTTCATGAGGTTAATTGATGTTTTCATGCTGCTCTTCGAGCCTGTGCCGGATGGCGGCTTCCAACACCGGCATATTGATATCTTTCAACGATTTGAATTTGATGCAATAGCCCGTGACGCTGGCTTTACCCAATTCTTTTCCATAAGTGTTGGCCAGGTAGGTTTTGTCCTCAATGCCCATAATATAGACTGAGATACCGGTTGTATTGGCGCTGAGCCCGACCCGGAAAAATTCTCTCGTGGTGCCTTTGGCATATTTGATGGTATATGATCCGTAGCCGATGTTGGGATTGCTGACAACTTTGCCGGTATCGTCCCGGCCATCTAAGAACCACAGCTTACACCGTGGAAATAGCTGCATTATGCGTTGATGCAATGTCTGCATATCGCTGCGCCTGGCATCCGGCTGGCTGGCGACATATTCTTTGATCTGCTGCTGAACGGTCATATTGGTCACCAAATTACGGATGGTTTTTTATCTGACAATCGAACCGGGTTCTGAAGCCCCTGCCCTGACAGTTTTTTTCAGGAAACTGAACGGTGATGACCGAACATTACCCCAAGCCCTTTATTATCTTTTCAAGGGCATCGAGGTGGACACGGAAGGCTTTTTCGCCGGGGCGGGTGATGCTGTAGCGGGTGTTGGACCGGCGGCCGATGAGGCTTTTTTCGGCTTGTATATAATTGTTGTCCTCCAGGGTTTTGAGGTGCGAAGCCAGGTTACCGTCGGTTATATCCAGCAATTGTTTGAAGTTGTTAAAACTCACATGCTCGTTGACCATGAGCGCGCTCATGATGCCGATGCGCACACGGCTGTCAAACACTTTATTGAGTTGCTCTATGGGATTCATTTATGGGGCTACAGGCGCAAAGGTATTCTTTAACGTAACCGCTTAGCGCGTTGGGGTTGTTAATATCTGCATGGCCGTGGCCCGGGGGCAGCGGCGGTTTCAGTAACTTTACGCAACATTTGCATGCATGAATTACAATAAGCTGACACCAGAGGAGGAACGAGTGATCGTTCATAAGGGAACAGAAAGGGCCTTTACGGGCGAGTACACCGATAATAAAGAGGCAGGCACTTATGTGTGCCGCCGGTGCAATGCGCCCTTGTACAAGTCTAAAGACAAATTCGATTCGCACTGCGGTTGGCCCAGCTTTGACGATGAAATTCCCGGCGCTGTAAAACGCTTACCAGATGCCGATGGACGGCGTACAGAAATAGTTTGCGCCAATTGCGGTGGGCACCTTGGGCATGTATTTACGGGAGAGCGATTTACAGCCAAGAATACCCGCCATTGCGTGAATTCGATCTCGATGCGGTTTGTACCGGAGGCGTGAGGAGTATAGATTTTATAAATGGTCTGATTTTAGTCAGAAAACTGCGTTTTTGTTGGCTGACAGGCTATTATCCGGTAATTTTGCACCGAATTTTTATTGATATATCAGTACGGGTCCGTGTTCGGGGAATTTGCCCCTGCGCCAGAAATACAAATTAAACGATCCGACATATTATTTACAGAATGACAGAAAATAACAGTACACACCAGGTGCCGGTAGTGGAGACAGACAGCGTGGTGATCCGGTTTTCGGGAGACTCTGGTGATGGGATGCAACTTACAGGCAGCCAGTTCACCGATACGGCCGCTTTCCTGGGAAACGACCTGAGCACATTCCCTGAGTTTCCGGCAGAGATCCGCGCCCCAATAGGAACAACGGCTGGCGTATCTGGTTTCCAGGTGCACTTTGGCAGCAAAAAGATATACACACCGGGCGACGAATATGATGTGCTGGTGGCCATGAACGCCGCAGCACTGAAAGTGGACCTGCCAAAACTGAAGAAAGGCGGGATTGTGATAGCCAATACTGCCGGCTTCGATAAAAAGAACCTTAACCTTGCGGGCTATAAGGATGCGGTAAATCCGCTGGAAGATGGCACGCTGGAAGGTTACCAGTTACACAAGATAGATGTGACCCGCTTCACTAAGGATTGCCTGGAAGGATCGGGCCTGGGGACCAAGGATATCGACCGCTCCAAGAACATGTTTGTGCTGGGCCTGCTATTCTGGATGTTTGACGAGCCAATGGAATATACCGTTGCATTCATCAACGAGAAATTTGCAAAAAAGCCGGAGATAGCCGATGCCAACATCAAGACACTGAAAGCGGGTTGGAATTTTGGCGATCATACGGAAATGTTTGCCAACAGGTTTCGGGTATCACCGGCACAGATGGAAAAAGGTGTTTACCGGAATATCTCTGGCAACCAGGCTACAGCCATAGGGCTGATAGCGGCGGCGGAGCTTTCTGGCATGCCCCTGTTCCTGGGCTCCTACCCTATTACACCGGCATCAGATGTGCTGCATGAGTTATCTAAACATAAGTCGGCAAATGTAAAGACCTTTCAGGCAGAGGATGAGATAGCGGCTATTTGTGCGGCGATAGGTGCATCATATGCCGGCGGGCTGGGCGTTACAACAACGTCGGGCCCGGGCATGTCGCTGAAGGCAGAGGCGATGGGGCTGGCAACAATGCTGGAAATACCGTTGGTGATAGTAGATATTCAGCGCGGCGGACCATCTACCGGTTTGCCGACAAAGACCGAGCAGTCCGACCTACTGATGGCCATGTATGGCCGACACGGCGAAGCGCCGTTGCCAGTGATCGCGGCTTCATCGCCGGCCGATTGTTTTTATACCGTTTTTGAAGCAGGCAGGATAGCCATAGAACATATGACCCCTGTCATTTGCCTTACGGACGGATATATAGCCAATGGCACGGAGCCATGGAAGTTTCCCGCGGCCAGTGAGCTGAAGGCGATAAAAGCAGAATTTACGGTTGCGCCGAATGGAGAGGATGGTATTTTTTATCCTTATCGAAGAGATGAAAACCTGGTGCGGCCAATGGTGAAACCGGGCACACCGGGTCTTACGCACCGTATAGGCGGACTGGAAAAACAGAACGAGACGGGCAATGTGTCTTACGACGCAAAGAACCACGAGGTGATGAGCCAATTGCGCGCCGCCAAAATTGAAAAGATAGCAGACGATATGCCCCCGATAAAACCGGACACAGGCGAGGAGACCGGCGAACTTGTGGTGCTGGGTTGGGGATCGACAGCGGGCGCTATAAAGACGGCAGTGCGTGAACTGCGTGCAGAAGGAAAGGATGTGGCACATGTGCATCTGCGCTACATAAATCCGTTCCCAAAGAACCTGGGCGAACTGTTGAAAGGCTATAAGCACATACTGATACCAGAAATGAATAACGGGCAATTAGTGAACCTGATACGCGCGAAATACCTGTTGCCGGCTGAAGGGTTTTCCAAGATACAGGGCCTGCCTTTTACCATGGCCGAATTGAAAAACAAAATATTGGAAGTACTTAATAATAACTGATGATGAGCGATACAGCAGTGCAGGCGGCTACAGAGAAACTTACGGCAAAAGATTTTGCATCGAACCAGGAAGTGAAATGGTGCCCGGGTTGCGGCGACTACTCGATACTGAAGCAGGTGCAGACCGTGTTCCCGGATTTTGGCATACCAAAGGAGAATGTGGTGTTCATATCGGGCATTGGGTGTGCAGCGCGGTTCACATACTACATGGACACCTATGGCATGCACAGCATACATGGCCGTGCGGGCGCAATAGCATCGGGAGTGAAAGCGATGAACCCGGAACTAAGTGTGTGGGTGGTGTCGGGTGATGGTGATGCGCTGTCGATAGGCGGCAACCATTTCATACACCTGATGCGCAGGAATTTTGACCTGAACTACCTGGTGTTCAACAACCAGATATACGGACTGACGAAGGGGCAATACTCCCCCACTTCAGAGAAAGGAAAAGTGGCGAAGTCCACCCCTTTCGGATCCATAGAAGTACCGTTCAATCCATCGGAGATCGCGCTGGGAGCCAAGAGCACCTTTGTGGCCCGCTCGCAGGACCGCGACCCGAAGCACATGCAGATGGTGCTGAAACGTGCACACGAACATAAGGGAACATCGTTTGTAGAGATATACCAGAACTGCCCGGTATTTAATGACGGTACTTTCTTTGCCTATTCAGAGAAAGAATCGAAGAAGGAGCAATCGCTGTATGTGGAACATGGTAAACCGTTCATTTTTGGCGCCAATGAGGATAAAGGGATCAAACTGGATGGGCATGTGCCGGTGATAGTGGACCTGACAGCACCCGGCGCATCAGTGAATGACCTGTGGATACACGATGAAAAAGACAAAACAAAGGCCAATATACTTGCCCGCTTTTTTGACGAAACATTTGATGGCGTGAGCTTCCCGCGGCCCTTTGGCGTATTCTATACAGAAGACCGGCCTGTATATGAAGGAGAAATGCAGGCGCAGGTTCAAGAACAGATAGCAAGGAAAGGAAAAGCATCGCTGGATAAGATACTGGCAGGGGACAAGACCTGGACGATATTGTAGCTTCTTCCTGCAATGGATATTTGAATAACCCCGGCAATGCCGGGGTTATTTGTTAATGGGAGACCAGACCATTGCAGATACTGGTGGTACCTGGTTCGGGTAATGGAGAAAATAGTGTTATTTTAGCGCAAACTGTTTCACCATTGAAGCCCGCCGGAAAGCCTGCCAAGTTTAGGAGTGTATTGAAGGTGCTTAAAGTACTTGGGCCGGGACTTATAACCGGTGCAAGCGACGATGATCCGTCCGGGATAGCGACCTACTCGCAAGCCGGTGCAGCCTTCGGCCTCAGCACTTTGTGGACCGCGCTGATCACCTTCCCGCTAATGGCTGCGATACAGGAGATGTGCGCACGGATAGGCATTGTAACTCAGATAGGTCTTACTGGTATCATCCGCAAACATTACCCGCCGGTGATCCTACACACCATGATGCTCTTCAGCTTCCCGGCTGTGGTAATGAACATAGGCGCCGACATACAAGGCATGGGCGCGGTGGCACACATGATGTGGCCAGGCATAAATTCGTTTGTTTACAGCATCATATTTACAACCGTATTGCTGATCTCCATCATCGTATTTCCTTACCGGAAAATTGCCGGCGTGCTTAAATGGCTGTGCGTCACGCTGCTTTTATATGCGATAGTCCCTTTCCTGGTGCATGCTGACTGGACTGCCGTTTTGAAGAACACGTTCATTCCCACGATCAAATTTGACCGCAATTTTTTCGAGATACTGGTGGCCATTCTCGGCACAACCATTTCGCCATACCTGTTTTTCTGGCAGGCGACCATGGAGGCTGAAGATTTTGCACATTCGAAACATGTGATGGTGAATAAGCGGCTGCTGAACAACATGCGCACGGATGTGGACTTCGGCATGTTCTTCTCGAACCTGGTTATGTTCTTCATCATATTGACAACTGGCGCGGTGCTCAATAAATCGGGCGTGACACAGATAGATACGGTTGACCAGGCAGCAGGGGCGCTGGCGCCGCTGACGGGAAAATTCACTTCGCTGTTGTTTACGATAGGTATCCTCGGCACGGGTTTCCTGGCCATACCCGTGCTGGCGGGGTCTCTTTCCTATATACTGGCTGAAACATTTGGCTGGAGCGAAGGGCTGGACCGGAAATTCAATGAGGCTCCCGGATTTTATATTACGATCATTGTTTCGCTGGGGCTGGGGCTTTGCATGGAATTCCTGGGAATTTCGCCCATTAAAGCGTTGTTGTATACCGCGATCTTGTACGGGCTTACGGCGCCGGTGATGATCGTGGTTATCCTGCATATCTGCAATAACAATGCGATCATGGGCGAGCACACCAATAGCCGCTTTGCCAATATTCTGGGATACCTGACCCTGGCTTTAATGACAGTGGCGGCTATAGCAATGGTGTATTTTATGGTAAAGCAGTAATTTCAGTTACTATATTTTCCAGAAGTGGAGCAATCAATTCGCAAGATCATCCATATAGACATGGATGCGTTTTATGCATCTGTGGAGCAACGTGACAACCCCGAATACCGGGGTAAGCCGATTGTTGTGGGTGGACTGCCCGAAGGCCGTGGCGGCGTGGTTGCTACTGCCAGCTACGAAGCGCGCGTATATGGAATACGATCTGCCATGCCATCGAAACAGGCATTGCAACTATGCCCGCATTGCATTTTCGTCCGGCCGCGTTTTGCTGCTTATAAGGAAGTCTCCAACCACATCAGGGAAATATTCAGCCGTTATACAGACCTGATAGAACCCCTGTCGCTCGATGAAGCTTACCTGGATGTGACAACCGATAAACAGGAGATAGGTTCCGCAATAGAGATAGCCAAAAGAATAAAGGTTGCTATAAAAGAAGAGCTCAGTCTGACAGCATCGGCCGGGGTATCGGTAAGTAAGTTTGTCGCCAAGATCGCATCGGACATGAACAAACCCGATGGTTTGACCTTCATAGGGCCATCGGGTGTAGCAGCGTTCATGGAACAACTGCCGGTTGAGAAATTTTTTGGAGTAGGCAGGGTAACCGCAGAAAAGATGAAGGGAATGGGCCTGCGGACAGGTGCAGACCTTAAGAACCTGAACGAAGATGAACTGGTGCAGCATTTTGGTAAGTCGGGCAGGTTTTATTACCGGATCGTGAGGGGTATAGATGAAAGGCCAGTGCAGCCCTACCGGGAAACGAAGTCATCTGGTGCGGAGGATACATTTCCGTATGATCTTACAACGCTTGAAGAGATGAACAATGAGTTGATCACGCTATCTGCCAAGGTTGCAGAACGCATGCGCCGGCAACAGCTAAAAGGACGAACAGTGACGCTCAAGGTAAAGTATTCTGATTTCAGGCAGATAACCCGAAGCAGGTCGCTACCCCACCCTGTTGACGACGAAGAAACTATTACAATGACAACCCTGGAGTTGATGCAGCAATCATTTGTGGCCGGGCAAAAAGTGAGATTACTCGGCATTTCGCTATCTAATTTCAACGAGCCGGGACAAGGAAAGAATTCTGCCAACCCACAACTGAGTTTGTTTTGAAAAATTAATTTGTTATATTTAGCATATTCACTGATAGCATTTAACAAATTAATCTTCTTCTGACCATGGCAGAAACAAAGAACGAGACAGTTAGCAGTAAAATACTTGCATTGCTAGACAACGGACAAAGTAAGGACGAGGTGGCAGCACGGTTGGAGCAAGACGGGTTGGATCCCTACTTCATTAAAGATATTATGAAGGAGACACTGCAATTGCGGGATGCAAGAAGGCGTTCACAGTCGCTTGCACTGATCCTGGTGGGCGCATTCATCTGCCTGATGAGCTGTGTGCTTACGCTTACAGGTGTATTCTCTACCCAATCGTTTCCATATGTTCTTTATGGCATGACGTCGGTTGGCATACTGATCGTGTTTGCTGGATTTGTAAAGATCTTTTAAACTAGTACATGAGTTTTAACTTTTGGTGAAGAGAGGCAAGTGAAGTATGTTGGCTAATATTGCTGCAACAACCATGAGCACGCTTCATAAAGCCATCAAACAAGGTAAAGTCTTTCAGAACCCAGTTCAGACGGTTCAGACCGCAGAAAGCATTTTAAAATTATTGTGGAAATATGCGACCTCGAAGGAGGAACGAGTTCCCAAGCGGCCGCTTGGGCCCTTTGTCACTGACAAGCTTATTTATGATACACCACCTCCATCAGGACTACGGGTAACCTGGATGGGACATTCTTCGTTATTGATAGAGATCGATGGAGTGCGACTGATGACCGATCCGGTTGCAGGCAAGCGTGCTTCTTTTTCATCGTTCATAGGCCCTGAACGCTTCTTCGCATTTCCTTTGGCCATAGACGAATGGCCAGAACTGGATGGTATCATTCTGTCGCATGACCACTACGATCACCTGGACGAGCCGACGATCAGACAACTGACAAAGCTGGACACACGTTTTTATTGCTCTACCGGCGTGGGCGCTATCATTGAAAGATGGGGAATAGCGCACGACAGGATCACTGAAATGGACTGGATGGACAGCGTGAAAATAAGCGGGCTGGTAGAGATGGCCGCATTGCCGGCCAGGCATTTTTCTGGCAGAGGACTGCATAACCGCAACGAAACGCTATGGTCGTCGTTTGCCATCAGGGGAATGAAGCACAATATTTATTTTGGCGCAGACTCAGGATATTTTGAAGGCTTCAAAGAGATTGGCGCTACCTATGGACCATTTGACCTGACGATGCTGGAAACGGGTGCATATGACACGGGCTGGCCGGACATTCATATGGGGCCTATAAAGGCAGCACAGGCGCATCGGGACCTGCGTGGCGAACTGATGATGCCGATACACTGGGGTACTTTTAACCTGGCGCTGCATGCGTGGCGGGCACCCATAGAAATATTGATCCGTGAAGCGCAGCGAAATAAGATAGCTCTCTTTGCGCCACAACCTGGGCAGCCTGCAGAAGTGAGCGGTCCGTTGGTGAGCAACTGGTGGCAATAAAAAAGTGCGGCGAGAACACCGCACTGTTAAAAACTGTATTCACACAACAATTTAAAATCCCTGTATGCCACTGCGTCGCTCACGGTTGCGTTCTTTCATTTGCTGCACATGAGCCTGGTAGCGCGAATACTGGTCGGGCGTAAGCACTTCCTGCAATTCCTGGTCGCGACCCTTGCGCACTCCTTTCTTATCGGCCTTTTGCTGTGGCCCAGGTGCTTCAGACCTCGCGTAATCCTGCTCCCTAGCATAGTACAAGAGAATATCATAAACCTTTTTGCTTTGCTCCCTGGTGAGCTGCAAATTGTTTTCCATCCAGGAGGTTTGCTTGTCGGCCCGTTGTTCCGGTGTGCGCCTCTGGCCCTGCTGCGCTGATACCGCGCTGCCGGTTGTCAGTAAAATCGCCAGCGCGAAAAATTTCAATTTGTTCATAAGGCGTTCGTTTGTGATTAAGACGGGAGAAGAGCTGATTGGTTTAAACCGCCGGAAAATCTGTGGAAGTATCTGGCTTGGCATCTCGTTGCTTTTTTGCAGTGTTTTCAGTGCATTTAAACCTGATATAGTGATGGGGCCCATTGGTTGCCGCGGGCCATTGGCAACGGCTGCACACAGTCATTATTTGTTATCCCTTAATAAGCTAACTTTGCGCCTGCATAAGTCACATTTAAATTAAAAACATAATTATATGAATAATGCATATTTCGATTTTCATGAGCCAAAGAACGAGGTTGTATTAAACTATGGCCCAGGCAGTCATGAGCGCAAGCAACTTCAAAAAACGCTTGCCGAGATGAAAAAGCATCAGCGTGATATTCCGATGTATATAGATGGAGCGGAAGTGCGTAGTGGCAAAAAAGTAGAAATTCGCCCGCCACACGAACGCGAACATCTTTTGGGTCATTATTATGAAGCGAATGAAGAGCATGTGCACCAGGCAATAGATGCAGCACTTGCAGCGCGCGAAAGCTGGGCTGCTACCTCGTGGGAACACCGGGCATCGATATTCATGAAAGCGGCTGAATTGCTGGCGACGAAATACCGTTTCCGCATGAATGCGGCTACTATGCTTGCGCAGAGCAAAAACGCCTACCAGGCTGAGATCGACAGCGCCTGTGAGCTTATAGATTTCCTGCGCTTCAACGTGCACTTCCTTTCGCAGATATACAAACAGCAGCCTTTGTCGCCGGCAGGTTTTAACAACCGTATGGAGTACAGGCCGCTGGAAGGATTCGTGCTGGCTGTGACGCCATTCAATTTTACCGCAATAGGCGGCAACCTGCCCACTGCCCCTGCTATGTGCGGCAATGTAGTAGTTTGGAAACCGGCGAACACACAGATCTATTCTGCAAGCGTGTTCATGGAAATACTGATAGAAGCGGGACTGCCTAAGGGAGTTATCAACCTGATCTATCCGTCGGGCGCTGTGGTAGGTGATATTTGTTTTGGTCACCCGGATTTTGCGGGTATCCACTTTACGGGATCGACCGGCGTATTCCAGACCATGTGGAAGACCATTGGCAACAATATTGCCAGGTACAAATCTTACCCAAGGATCGTGGGTGAAACGGGCGGTAAAGACTTTGTGTTTGCCCACCCGACGGCCAATGCAGATTCAGTTGCAGCGAACCTGGCGCGCGGCGCGTTTGAGTTTCAGGGCCAGAAATGTTCTGCTGCATCGCGCGCTTACCTGCCTGCTAATATTGCTGACGAGATAAAGCAAAAACTTGTAGCCGAAGTGAAGACCATGAAAATGGGTGTGGTTGATGACTTTACCAATTTTGTGAACGCGGTGATCGACGAGCGCGCTTTCAACAGCATCACTAAATATATTGATAATGTAAAGAACAGCAACGGGGCAGCGAAGATCATCTGTGGTGGTGGCTATGATAAATCGAAAGGCTTTTTCATAGAGCCAACGATCATAGAAACGACCGATGCAAGCTACACTACTATGTGTGAGGAGATATTTGGCCCTGTGCTGACCATTTATGTGTATGAGCCCGATCAATGGATACAGATGCTGGATGTACTGGACAGCACCTCTCCTTACGCGCTGACAGGTTCTATTTTCTCGCAAGATCGTTATTCTATAGAGATGATGACCAAGCGCCTTGTCAACAGTGCTGGTAATTTTTACATCAACGATAAGCCAACTGGCGCAGTAGTTGGGCAGCAACCATTTGGTGGCGCCCGCGCATCCGGAACCAATGACAAGGCTGGTTCGATACTGAATCTTTACCGCTGGCTAAGTGCGCGCACAATAAAAGAAACGTTTGTGCCCGTTACTGATTACCGTTATCCGTTCCATCAGGAATAAAATAAGCTTATAATACCCAATCAAAAAGGAAGCCTGTGGCTTCCTTTTTTGTGCGTTGACCGAGATGGCTCTAAAACACAATGGCCGCCCTTTGAAGGGCGGCCATTTGCATCAAAACAAAAGTATTTCTATTCTTTCACCAGGCGCTGAACTACTTTCTGGTCGCCGTTGGTCAACTCTACCATGTAGATGCCGGCCGCAAAGTTGTCCAGTGGTATGTTCACACTACCCTGCTGCTGGATGCCCAGGTCTTTGTTGTAAACGCTTACACCCGATACATCCGTCATACGGATCTTCGTTTCGCCTGGTTTGCCCGATGTGAACGCGATGTTTACCATATCGGTTGCCGGGTTTGGTGTCATCGTCACATCCAGGCCATTTACCTTAGCTGTTTCCACAGGGCCCAGGCGCAGCTCAAAGCGGTTGTCGCCCTGCGTTGCCTTGTCGCTTGTGATCGTGAACCGGTACTCCATGCCGTCTGTCAGCTTCGTGTACTGGTTCAGCAGCTTGTCGTGCAGGTAAACCTGGCCGCCTGCCGGTACGTCATAGCCCTGTACCTTCATGATGAAGTCCTGGGCATAGCCGCTGGTAAGACCCAGTG
>Ga0164296_1001220_pt1 | contig 27984 bp, 19 predicted proteins | sample GEODES057metaG_FD_113533 | JGI IMG/M metagenome (GOLD analysis project Ga0164296, IMG submission 113533) | Dystrophic lake water microbial communities from Trout Bog Lake, Wisconsin, USA - GEODES057 metaG | ecosystem: Environmental > Aquatic > Freshwater > Lake | place: USA: Trout Bog Lake...
CCAGTTGCCGGAACGAAAGATAATTTCCACCTGCTGTCGGCGGCGTCGGCAGTTCCAGCCCCAGTGCCGCAAATCGTTCTTCCGCACTCATCGTCGTTCCCTTGCCTTCACTCATGTTGAGTCTGAATGTAGCACGGCTGCGCCGTAATTTCGCCCCCGCAAATTGCATGATTTTTGTCTTTGCCCACACGCACCCGCAAGCTAGCATGGGGTATGCCGAACCAATTCCTGCGCCTTCTGCTCGCTCTTCTCATGCCGTCGTTCCTGCTCGCGCAAACTCCCTCGCAAAAAATTTCTCTGCCCGTCAGCATCACGCGCCACTCCCCCGGCGACCTCGAACTCAGCGGCCTTCCCTCGCTGCCGCCAACCACGCTGCGTTACGTTGCCTACGCCGACCTGCTCAAGCTCCCGCAAGTCAGCTTTGCGCCTTCGCCGCAAGATGAAAATTTCTCCGCCGGCTTCACTCGCCCCACCACCGTTACCGGCGTACGTTTGGATGTACTCGCCGCCGCGCTCGGCATCGACATTGCCACCATCATGCCCATCGCGTTCTGCTCTGACGGCTACCGCGCCAACTATCCCTCCGACTACATCTCCGCGCATCATCCCGTTCTCGTGCTCGCCGTCAATGGTCTGCCGCCCGCACGCTGGCCGCTCTCGCATTACGGCGACTCCATGTCGCCCTACATCATTTCGCATGACAATTTCGTCCCCGCATTTCAGGTCCTCTCGCATCAGGATGAAATGCAAATTCCCTACGCCGTCGTTCGCATCGAGTTCCGCAATCAGCAACAAACCTTCGCCGCCATCGCACCGCCGGGCATGTACATTCCCGAATCGCCCGTCTTCCCCGGCTACGCCATCGCCAAACAAAATTGTTTCCGCTGCCACAACAACGGCGATGCCGGCGGCACCATGGCGCACCATCCCTGGCAAGTGCTTTCCGCATGGGCTGCGTATCAGCCGGACTACTTCACGCAATATGTTCACAGCCCGGGTTCGCTGCGTAAAGGCGCACGCATGCCCGGCAATGCAAATTACGATGCAGTCACGCTCGACGCTCTCCGCCGCTACTTCGCCACCTTCTATCCGAAAGTGAGTCCCGCACAATGACCCGCACCCTCCCACGCCTCTCCAAAACACTTCTCGTCGCCGCCGTCGCGTTCTACTACACGCTCGTCGTCTTCAACAACCTCACCGACTACGACTCCAACTATCAGTTCGTCCGTCATGTGTTGATGATGGACTCCACCTTCCCCGGCAATCACGGCATGTGGCGCGCATTAAACTCGCCCGCCATCCACACGGCCTTCTATATCGGTATCATCACCTGGGAATTTCTCACCACACTGTTCTGCTGGTACGCCGCGCTGCGTCTCGCACTCGCGCTGCATCATCACGCCGAGTCCTTCGCGCGTGCACGTGCCATCGCATCCGCCGCTCTTGCCTTCGGCATGCTGCAATGGTTTGTCGCGTTTCTTTCTGTCGGGGGCGAGTGGTTTCTCATGTGGCAGTCGCATTCCTGGAATGGTCAGGACGCAGCTTTCCGCATGTTCACTTCGTTGGGAATTGTTCTTGTAATCGTCGCTCTGCCGGAACCGGCCTGAGCATCACGGTTCATTTTTCAGATGTATGTAGTTTTACTTTTCGTCTTCAGGATTCAGCGTCTGCAAACCTTCAGCCCGCGCAGCTTTCAACAAGGCTGCGTTGGTTGTGACAAAAATAAAATCCGTCACTCCGCTCAGCGCCCTCGCCGTCACGCAACTCGCCAGTTGGATCGATTCCACCGGCCGCAGTTCATGCCGGTCCAGCAACTGCATCGCCTTGTCCGTCACCGTCGAACTCAGCGGCTGCTCGGTCATCTGCGCAAACTCCGCCACCAATTGTTCCAGCACAATCGCCGCAGACTCGGCATCCATCCCGCCTGCGCGTTCACGCCGACGCACTGCCGCATACACTTCCATCAATGCAAGCGCGCTCACCAGTTTCTGCGCGCTCGTCAATGGCTCAATCAATGAGATTAAGTGTTCGCTGCCGCGCTCGGCCACAAACAATTTCACCAGCGCGCTCGACTCAATGAAATAGAAGCTCAATCCGCGTCCCCGTCCAGATTGGCAGAAAGCGGCTCGCCGCCAATCGTCACCGGTTTGAAGCGGCTTACATTTCCATTCACTTCTTCCCCGACGCCGTTGCGCAGTTGCCGGTTCAGCCGGATGGTTGTCGTCGGATGCAGCGGCGCACGCGGGTTCGCAATGCGACTGGTCAGGATGGTGCCTTCTTCAATCGCCCGCGAGAGCAGCATGTGCCGCCGCTCCTGCCGCTGCGCCCACGCATAGCCGCGCGTCGGCAAAAACGTATCGCGGAACCACTTGATGGCGACAAAGGTGTGGCCCGGCGTGTTCTCCGCCTGCTCCAGCGCTTCCATCAGTTCGCGCGTCATCGTTTCTTCGTCGAACTGGCCTTCGGGCTCGGAATCATATTCGCTGGCTGCGGCTATTTCCGCTTCGTTCGCCGGCTCAAAATAGATTCGTATCTCGCCCAACTCCGGCGTCCACTCCGTGGCGTCATCATGCCGACGCATGGAGCGGCCGTCTTCCTGCAGTTCCACCACCGGCCGATAGCCGCGTGGTGCAAGAAACTCCAGCACCTGCGCCAGTGCTGGGTTCTCTCTATATTTGTTCAGCTGTAAAAATGCAGTCTCGATGTTTTCTTCAGCCTGCTGTATGTTTCTGCTGCCGCTTCTATTCATTTTTCTCGCTGCCGGTCATCTCTAGGGATATAGGTTCAGCGTACGACCGGCCCTTGCCTTGATTTTATTCCAACCGTGCCCTCTTGCCCAATTAACCCTCTCTATGCAAACTGCTTCCAATTCACCACATCAAACTTTGGCGTGAATCCAGTGCTTTCCACTTGCCCGCTGCTTCCATTCCAAATGCAGCGCAACAGCTCACCACCCGGCGTCTTGGCTTCAAATTTTTCCCTGCCGTCGCCGTAAACATTCACCGTCAACTGGCGCCGCTTCGCCTCGGCGGTCGATCCGGTCACCGTTGCCAACGGCAACACCGTCCCGCTCTTCACAAACATGGGGATATTTCGCGTCGACGCAGGTATCTCCATCGGCTTGCCACCGGCCACGCGCGCCCCCGTCCAGAAGTCGTGCCACTCTCCTTCCGGCAGCGTCAGCTTGCGTCCTTTTTCTCCGGCAAACAGCGGGGCCACCAGCACGCGGTCGCCCACCATCCACGCATCATCCACATGCGCAAACGCCTTCACCTCCGGCCAATCCATCGCCAGCGCGCGGAAGGGCGGTGTGCCGTCCATCGCGTACTTCGCAAACGCCGCCTGCAGATACGGAACCATCTGCATCCGCCAACCGATAATTTCCCTGCAACGCGACTCCAACGCATGCCAGTTTTCCGCCAGCTCGCCGCGATTATTTTTCTCGTGGTCCATCTGCTTCCACGGCGGGTTCTTGATGTACCAGCCGTTGATCATCGCCAGCGGCGAAAACACCACCACCTGCAGCCGCCGAATCAGGTCCTCTTCGCTCACCGCGTCGCGTACTTCGGGGCACCACAACACGCCGCTGAATCCCGACGTCACCAGCGCACGCACAAATTGCCGGTGATTGTACAAATCGCTGTACAGCACAAACGGGTACGGCGCCGCCAGCGCCCCGCTCGACCGCACCAGGCCGTAGGTTTCCTTGCCGCGCGTCTGGTACTGTTCCCAGATTGTTTTCTGGTAGCGCAGCCCGAAAAGATTATGCATCTGCTCGCCGTCCACGCCGGAACCAAACTGACTCACTTCAGGAAACGACCATGACCCGCTGAAGTCAGAGTTGTCGCACTCATCCAGCTTGAAGCCCGAGATGCCGATCTCCACCAACTCGCGCCCGTGGTATCCGCCAAAAATCTTTCTCGCTTCCGCCGATTGAAAATCCGGCACCAGCCCGCCCCACACACCGTAATCGCCCGCGTGGTCTTTCATCGGCGTAAACAGTGGCGACGAGGGATGCACAAACGCATGCTCCCACAAATTCACCCGCATGTTCAGCGCGCCCATCTCGCTCACAAATCCCTTTGGATCAGGAAACCGCGCATGGTTCCACGCATACGTGCAGGAGTAGGCGTGCGTGTGCCATCCCGGCTCCAGTCCAAGAATGTCGCACGGTATCTCTCGCTCGCGGAATTCGCGTACCGTCTTCAACACGTCCTCGCTGGTCGCGTTGGATTCCGTGCGGTACAAAAATCCCAGTCCCCACTCCGGGGGCATCACGCCGCCGCCGGAAAACATGTTGTACCGCCGCACCACATCCAGCACCGTCGGCCCGGCAAATACGTACACCTCCACGCCGCGCGCCGTCGGCACCTCCACCAGCACTTCAGACTTCGGCGGCGTTGCCACCGGTGCCAACTCCACCGGCTTGCCCTGGTTCTCCAGCGGGGCCATCGCCTCGGTCGGCTTCTTGTGGCACTGTCCACAATAGAAAGTCGCATACCGCGCCGTGTCCACCAGCACACCGTAACCGCGCGTCGAAACATAAAACGGCACCGGCGCATGGCTGTCGCCCGAGTCGGCCTTCGGGTCCGCATTCACGCGAATCGTCACCTTATGATTGCGTTGAGCCAGCGAAAAAAACTGCAGACCGAATCCGAATAATTCTTCATCCGCCAGCAACGGCAACGCCAACTCCACACCGCGATTGCGCACCGTGCCCTCAATCGCCGGCAAGGGGCATGCCCCGGCAAACGCCTCGCCTTCCTTCGCCGCCACCAACCGCGACTTCACCGGCGTAATCGCCTCCGGCTCGCCAATCACCGTCTTCCAGATGCCCGGCGCCACCCGCGTCCACTCGCCCGCATGGTGTGTCGTAGACTGAGCCGCGCCCGCGTTGCCGCCCGCAATACTCGCCACCGCCACCGCGGCCAATCCCTTGCCCAACTCCCGCCGGCTGATCTTCTTGTCCACGTTCGTCTCCACGGTTCGCAATCTCCCCATCTATATAGTCGCTGTGATTTTTCGCACCGGATAAGTCTTCCCACCTTAGCCAGCCGCCATCGCCACTGTCAATCAGGCACACCTCTCCGCTCACCACGGTTGGCGAAAAATGAAAAGTTTGTCGATAAAAAATTTGTCGGCCTTCAACGCTGGTTGCGTTTAGCTCTTTCCCTGCAGATACCGTTCATGGCTGCTGCGAATCATCTCGTACGCAGCATCGCAGCCCTTCCATCCCAGCACTCGGGTCTGCTTGCCTTCCAGATCTTTGTAGACGGAAAAGAAATGTTCCACCTCATGCAGCACATGCTTCCGTATGTCCGAATAGTTTTCAATTCCGCTGAAGCGCGGATTGCCCACCGCAAACGCCAGGATCTTCGCATCGGGAACACCTTGGTCCAGCATGTCGAACAGCCCCACCGGTCGCGCCTGGTACGCGCATCCGGGAAACGTCGGCGCATCGCCCAGCACCAGTATGTCCAACGGGTCGCCATCCTCGGCCAGCGTCTGCGGAACAAATCCATAGTCGCCCGGGTAGTGCATCGGCGAGTACAGCGTGCGGTCCAATCGAAACACCTGCAGCGTCTTGTCAAACTCATATTTGTTCGTGCTGTTCTGCGGGATCTCAATCACCGCCGTAACAACCTTCGGCTGCGCCGCGCCAATCGGCAGTTCCAGATAATTCATCATTCACCACACCTCAATCCTGCAAACAAAAACTCCTGCAGCCTTTGCAGGAGTCGTCCAATGTTCATCCTCGCCGCACACAGATGCCGGCATCCATCGCCTGAACGCATCATTGCATAGCAGATATTGCATTGCAAATTTTCCGCCCCAACTACATACGAAAATAATTTCGTGTGCCGGGGTCGTAAGAAAATTAAATTATCAGGAAGTAGTGGTGGCCAGAGACGCCAGGGATTGCAACTACGCCAACCGCCGACGCCGGCCTTTTCAGGGCTGTGGTTGAATTTATTAAATTGTCAGGAAGTAGTGGTGGCCAGAGACGCCAGGGATTGCAACAACGCCAACCACCGACGCCGACGTTTTCAGGGCTGTGGTTGAAATTATTAAATTGTCAGGAAGTAGTGGCAGCCAGAGACGCCAGGGGATTGCAACAACGCCAACCGCCGACGCAGGCTTTTCAGGTGCCGGGGTCGAAAGAAAATTAAATTATCAGGGAGTAGTGGTGGCCAGAGACGGGATTGAACCGCCGACGCCGGCCTTTTCAGGGCCGCGCTCTACCACTGAGCTATCTGGCCTCAGTGCATGCATCGGTTGTCTCTGCAGATCGCTTCACAACCAAAATTAGTATATCAATTTTTACGCCGCCACACTTCCCCGCCGCCGCCTTCCCCATCCGCGCCCCGCTCGCGGTATCCTGTTGCAACCACTCCACATCGCTGAAAGGCCCACCATGCCTGCCGTCCTACCCACATTCCGCCGCCGACTTGGTTCCGCTCTCCTCGCGCTCGCCTGCACCACACTTCCGCAGATGCACGCCCAGACCGTCTCCGCCGCCGCCATGCAGGAGCAGGCCGCCGCCAGCGCCTTCGACCGCGTCCACCAGAACCCCCTGCTGCTGGAGTCCTTCCTGCGCGCCATGCCCAAGGGCGGCGAACTCCACATGCATCTCTCCGGCGCCGTTTACGCGGAAACCTTCATCCGTCAGGCCGCCGAAGACCACATGTGTATCGACCCAGCCAGCTACGCCATCGTCGCATCCCAAACCGCCGGCGGATGCGCAACCGGCCAGGTCCCCGCAGAGAGTGCGTTTTCCAATCCGGGCCTCTACAGCAAACTCGTGGACACCTTCAGCATGCGTGCCTTTGTGCCCAGCGCTGGCATCAGTGGTCACGACCATTTCTTCGCCGTCTTCCCGCTCTTTGAAGCCATCCCCAGGTCGCGCTGGCCGGAGTGGGTGGATGAAGTTGCCGCACGCGCCGCATCGCAGAATGAAAATTATCTGGAAATCATGAACACGCCGCAGATGGCACAGACCAACCAGTTGGCGCTGCAGATTGACTGGCCCACAGACCCGGCAGCGACGCCCGACTTTGCACTTGCACGCAAGCAGCTACTGGCACAAGGCTTGCAGAATGCCATACCCGGCATTCGCAAAGAAATTGCCGACTTTGACGCTGCACGCCGTGCAATGGAACACTGCGGCACCTCCGCTGCGGCACCGGCCTGTGGCGTCGATACGCGATTCATCTTCCAGGTCCTTCGCACCTATCCCACGCAGACTGACTTTGCCCACACTCCGCAGGCAGTTTTCTCGCAGATTCTGCTCGGCTTTGAAACCGTCGCTGCCGAGCAGGCTTCCGGGCATCCATATTATGTCGGCATCAATCTGGTGCAGCCGGAAGACGCATACATTTCTATGCGCGACTACACCCTGCAGATGAAAATGATTGAGTACCTGCACACGCTGTACCCCACCGTGCATATTTCACTGCACGCCGGCGAACTCGCACCCGGCCTCGTCCCGCCAGACGGTCTCCGCTTCCACATTCGCCAGGCTGTCGAACTCGCCCACGCCGAACGCATCGGCCACGGCGTCGATGTGATGCACGAAAATAATCCCGATGCCCTGCTGGCGGAAATGGCGCGCAAACACATCCTGGTGGAAATCAATCTCACCAGCAATGACGTCATCCTCGGCGTCACCGGCATACACCACCCGCTGCCGGAGTATCTCGCCGCCCACGTTCCCGTCGCTCTCTCCACTGACGACGAAGGCGTCTCCCGCATCGACCTCACCCACGAATACCTCCGCGCCTCCACCGAGTACGGCCTCACCTACCGCGAGCTGAAGCAGATGGCCCGCGCCTCACTCGAACACAGCTTCCTGCCCGGCGATGACCTCTGGTCCGCGCCCGACACCTTCCTCCGCATCGTTGCCCCTTGCAGCGGCCAGCGTGTCGGAGCAGCAACACCCACCGCCGCCTGCAGCAGCTTCCTCGCCGCCAATCCCCGCGCCGCCGCCCAGTGGGAACTCGAGTCCCGCTACCGCGTCTTTGAGTCCAGCTTCAAATAAATTTGAGGCAGTCATTCTAAGTGCCATGTATCAAGCGTGAGGATTTTCTATAATATCGCTGTATTTGCAGAGCTAGGAGACATTGTGAACGTCTGCCGATTAGCCAGGATGGTTCTTATTCTCATTCTCTGCTTCTCATCTCACTGGCTCTATTGCCAAAATAGTGCCTGTGAAGAAATTCGTGTCATGGGTCGTATGGCAAGTGCTACTTCACTTGCTTCCCTTAATGCGGAGAAGAAGAAAACTCCTGAAACCTATCGCGTTCAACTTGTCTATACCGCTCGTATGCTGCAAATTGAACCGCACAATCTGAATGCGGCGCGGATGATGCTGGACTTAATTCCAAGCCATGAAGAAAATAACCCCGATAATCCGGAAGCGAAAAACGCAATTTGGTGGGATCTTCTCGATATGGCGAATTGCAAATCCGGCGCCATTTATAAGTCAGATTTGATGCCTACATTTCGGATTCAGGAACGATTGTTCCATGAGCTGGCCAAGGCGGTTTTGCTGGTGCCGGACAGAATGTTTGACTACGTCTCTTTTGCATCTGATGCAACGAATGATATTAGTAATGATTATGAAGTACAGATGCGAACTGTTTGTCTAGCTCGTCATAATCAGTTTGTAGCCGCAGTTGATAAATTGCAGCCTGATGATAAACAGCGGTTTGTAACTGCATTACTCGACCCCAAAGATTGCCGTGTCATTCGGATTGGCGAACAGTAGGCCGTCAGCGTGATTGCCTTGGTTGTTCGCCGAATTGCTATCTGAAACAGGAACCATATATTTGCCCAGATTTCATACTTTGTGCATACACTGAATTAGCCCAATGACCCACATCGTTCCCAACGGCCTGCCATCCAAACGCATCGTCCTCACCACCTTCGGCACCTTGGGGGACATACACCCGCTCATCGCGCTCGCGTTTGAGTTGCGCCGTCGCGGCCACACTCCGGTCCTCGCCGTCTCGGAAATCTTCCGCCCCAAAATTGACCCGCTCGGTTTTGAACTCGCCCCCGTCCGCCCCTTCATCTCGCCGGACGACCGCGAACTCATCGCCATGCTCTTCGACATCTACAAAGGCACCGAACGCACCCTGCGCGAAATTCTTTTCCCCGTAATTCAGCAGACCTACGACGACCTCACCGCCGCCGTCACCGGCAACAGCACCACGCCCCGCGCCGACCTGCTCATCACCGGCGAACTCATCTACGCCGGCCCCATCGTCGGAGAAAAAACCGGCATCCCGTGGGCCTCCTACGTGCTTGCGCCGCTCTCGTTTTTTTCCGCCTTCGATCCGCCCGTCCTGCCGCCCTATCCGTTCCTCTCCAAGTTGGAACCCTGGCTCCCCGGCACTGGCCGTCTCGTCGCAAAGTTCGTTCGCTTCGTCACCCGCGACTGGTGCGGCCCCGTCTACAAACTCCGCACCTCGCTCGGCCTCGCACCCGGGGAAAATCCCCTCTTCGACGCCAAGCACTCGCCCAATCTCGTCCTCGCCATGTTCTCCGCCGTCCTCGGCACCGCGCAGGAAGACTGGCCAGAATCCACCGTGCAGACCGGTTTTGTTTTTTATGATGGCGACGCCGGCAAGCAGGACCTCACACCCGAACTGCAGGCCTTTATGGACTCAGGCCCACCCCCGGTCATCTTCACTCTCGGTTCCGCTGCCGTTCTCGATGCGGGAAATTTTTACATCGAAAGCGCCAAGGCCGCCGAAGCCCTTGGCATCCGCGCCGTCCTGCTCATCGGCATGGATGACCGCTACGATCCGCGCAACCAGGGCCACACCCTGCCGGACACAATCTTCGTCTCGCAGTACGCGCCCTACTCCAAACTTTTTCCCAACGCCGCCGCCATCGTGCATCAGGGTGGAGTCGGCACCACCGCCCACGCACTCCGCGCCGGCCGCCCCATGCTGGTAATGCCCTACAGCCACGACCAGCCCGACAACGCCCGCCGCGTCCGTCGTCTCGGAGTCGCCCGCGTTCTGCAGCGCGAAGAATACAAGGCCCCGCAGGTCACAAGGGAACTCGGCAAGCTTCTCGGCAGCCGTCGCTATTCGCGCCGCGCAGAACGCATCGGCTTCGAGCTTCGCCATGAAGACGGCATCACCACCGCCTGCGACGCCATCGAAGACCTGCTCCGCAAGTCCCACAAGTAGCCGCGCAAAAAAACAGGGGCGCAGCATATCGCCGCACCCCGTTTTGGAAAATTACTACTGCGAGCTATTCCACCGAAACGTCGCCGGAAATCGTATGCGCGTCAATCTGCACACCGCCACCGCGCACTGTGCCTTCCACCATCGTCCGCTTCACGGTGCCGTCCACATGCTGGCTTTCTGCCACATTCACATTGCCGGACATCGTGTGCGCGCTCAGCGTGTAACCGGCGTTGCCCTCAATATGCAGACGCACATTGCCAGACGGCGTATTCGCTTCCCACTTGCCCGTCGGCACGCCGTTCACCGTCACATTGCCGGAGCCGCTGTTCGCGCGCAGTGTGCCGTGCAATCCATCCACAATGACGTTGCCCGAGCCGCTGTTCGCCTTCACCGCGCTCGCTCCCTGCAGCTGCAATTCCACATTGCCGGATCCGCTGTTGGCATTGATTTCTCCGTCAGCATGATTGCCAACCAGTTTGATGTTGCCCGAGCCGGTGTTCAGTCTCACACTGCCGTCAACGCCACTCGCCGTCACATTGCCAGACCCGCTGTTCAGCGATACAACATGCCGCACGCCTTCCGCTTCCACGTTGCCCGAACCGGAACTCGCGCTCAACGTGCCGCCCTTCGGCATGGTGATTTCATAATCAATGCCGACGTTGCGATACAGCTCAAAATTGTCGTGCGTTCTGCCAATCACAACCTTGTTGCCGTTCTGTTCAATCGGCGGGTTCGCAAGAATCTTCTGTAGCTTCTCCTGCCCGCCTTCGCCGTATACCTTCACCTTTGCAACCACGTGCACCTGATTGTCCGCGCCCGCATGGACCCGCACATTGCCGGAACCGCTGTTGGCATCCACCACCACATCGCCGCTCACCGTCAATGTCTTTTCAAATCCGCCTTCCGCCGTCACATGGCCGGAGGTATCGGCAAACATCATCGGGTGCGAATCCATCGCCATTGCAATTCTCGCGTTCATCATCGCCGCATTCACGGCCTGCATGTTCACATTCACGGCCATCTCGCCATTGATCTTGATGGCTCGCTGCACCTCTGCCAACTGCCGCTGCGTGTCATCAGACATCAGCGACTTTGCACGCGCCTGCTCCATCAACGCTTTCATCTGCTCGGCCCGTGCTTTTGCTTCGGCCTCATAAGCCTTGATGGTTTCCGCCGAAGGCACTTCATACTGCTGACCATCCGATCTGCTATATCCACGCACATACGGAGCAACCGGCGCTACCGGAGCAACACGCGGCGCTGGCGGTGCATCGGGTGAATTCGGCGTGTACCGCGGGCTCGGCGGCGCATCCGGAGAGTTCGGCGTTCCACCCGCTGGTGGCGCATCTGGAGATGCTGCTACCGAAGCTGCCGGTGCTGCTGCCGGTGCCGGAGTAGCTGCCGGTGCCGCTTCAGTTGGCGGTGTGGAAATGCCCGTCTCCTGCGCCACAGCCAGCATTGCCAGTGTCTTCTCCTGCAACACGTTCGGAACCACCTGCAGATGGCAGGCCAACGCAGCTCCCGCGCTCAATGTAATCGCCAACGCACATCCCGCCGTAAATACAATCTTCCGCTTCATGCTCATCGCCAGTTTCCTCCGCAGCAGATTCATCACCCGCCGCTCTAAATTTCCGGTTTCAAAGAGTCCCAGCGCACACGCTTCCGCCGAGTGTTGATTTCTATCCATGTGGATTGTTTCCGCCAGCCGCAACAGTGCCGCCGCATACTTGCCGCGACTCTCCAGCCTCGCTGCCGCCATCTCGTCGCAGGCCATTTCGCGCGACTCATCCAGCCGCCGCTTCATCCACTGCGCCGCCGGATGCCATGCCAGCAGCACCATCACTGCCTCATACATCAGGTTCATCAAAAAATCTTTCCGCTGGATATGCGCCAGCTCATGGCACATCGCCGCGCGCATTTCCGTCACTTCACGCAGCTTCAAAAAATCCGGCGGCACCATCAGCACCGGCTGCATGCAACCCACCGTCACCGGCCCGCTCACTTCATCGGACTCCAGCAACTTCACCTCTTCCAACCCAAACACACGCTGGCATTCCTGCCACGTTTCCATCTGTTCGCCGGTAAGCTCTGCATCGGTTGCCCGCGCGGCCATCTGCATCGTCCGCCGCCACATCCACGCCAGTCTCGACATGCCAAACAGCAGCCATCCCAGGTACACCGCCGCCAGCCATTCAATCCAACGCTCGCTCAGCGTCACCGTGCGGGTGTATCCGCGCAGCAGCGTCTGCACGCCGGCTTGCAGCATCGTCTTCCACACGGGAATTGGCGCAATCTGCGTCACCGGCATCGCATCAGAAATTTCCGGCGCACTGTCCTCACTTTCAGTCGATGCATCCATCGCAGCATCATCACGCTGCACCATATTCGCCGGGGCCGTCATCACAGCATCCGTTGCATTCGGATCTGCAACCATCACCGCTACACTTTGCGTCGCAGCCGCCGGGGCCGCAGTCTTCGCAACCAGCATCACAGAAACCATCGGCAGCAACAGGCAGGCAGAGACCGCCATCACCCATACGCGATGCTCCAAATCCACACTGCTGCGTCGCGCCCAATACGCCAGCAACACCGCCGTCAGCATCACCACCGGCGCCTGCCACAATGCATTCGTCAGAAACTCCAATAGCCACTGCGCCGCGTTATTCATCGCCCTTCTCCAGTTCCTCGGCTAGACGTTCGCTCACTCGTGCCAATGTTTCCGCATCCACCTGCTTGCTCTTCACCAAACTCATCAGCAGGCCTTCCACCGATCCGCCGAAAACGCGGTCCACAATATCTTCCACCGCACTGCCGCTGGCATGGTCTTCGCTCACCGTCGCACGATACTCATACGCGCGCCCGCGCAGAGTCCGTTTCACTTTGCCTTTGCGATGCAGCACGTTCAGCATCGTCTGCACTGTGGTGTACGCCGGGGCCGGCTCGCCCGGCATCTTCTCCAGCACGGCCTGCACATTGCCCGGCCCGTTCTCCCACAACACCTGCATGATCTTCAACTCCAGCGGAGTCAATACCTGTCTTTTACGCGTATGCAATGCCATTGGTTCTCCTAACTGGTTAGGAGATTACCCCGCAGCCGCATTCTTGTCAACTAATTTGTTAGGAGCTTTTGGCAGACCACGACCCGCATCTGCTTCCGCAGCTCTCCGCTTGCGTGGCCATCAATAGGAGTGAATTACAGCGGCTGTACGTCGGCTGCCTGCCAGCCTTTGGGTCCCTTCACCACGTTGAACTGCACCGCCTGACCTTCCTGCAGGCTCTTGAAGCCCGAGCCCTGAATGGCCGTGAAGTGTACAAATACATCTTCACCGTTTTCCCGTGAAATAAAGCCGAATCCCTTTGCGTCGTTGAACCACTTCACTGTTCCCTGTTCCATATAACTTCCACATCCTGTTCAGTTTAGTCACGCTAACCCGAATCAGCCCGGCCTTCTGCCCTGCCTGCCGACCCGTTCCAGGCTCTGCGTGCTTGGCAGCAATATAGCAAAGAAACTACTGCTTTCCAGCCAAAATTTCCGATATTTTCAGGCCGTTCTCCACCCAACTTAATTCCTGCGCTCCTGAATGATCTGCACGCGGTATGCTGGTTCAGCCGCTATGCTGCCTGCCGACTCCCTCAACACGCTCGCCCTTGCTCTTGACCGTCTGCGCGAAGGCTTCGCCACTCTCCCGCCGCTCGACACACCCGAAGAGTCTTCCCCAGCCATCCAGGCCGTTCTGCAGGAAGCGGCCACGCGTCTGCAGGACAACTATCCCTACTTCCATCCGCTCTACGCCGGGCAGATGTTGAAGCCGCCGCATCCCGTCGCGCGACTCGCCTATGCTCTGGCGCAATACATCAATCCCAACAACCACGCGCTCGACGGCGGCCGCGCCAGTTCACAGATGGAACAGGAAGCCGTCGCCTCGCTCGCCGCCATTTTCGGTTGGTGCAATCCACCTGCAGGCGCGGGCTACCTCGGCCACCTCACCAGCGGCGGCACCTTCGCCAATCTGGAAGCGCTTTGGATTGCCGGTCAGCTCACTCCCGGCGGCCGCATCCTCGCCAGCGAACAGGCGCACTACACACATTCGCGCATCAGCTCCGTGCTCGGTCTTCCCTTCACCGCCATCCCCTGCGACCATCGCGGCCGCATGTCGCCCGATGCCCTTGCGGAAGAACTTCGTCGCGGCAATGTAGCAGCTGTCGTCGCAACCATGGGCGCAACTGCCACCGGCGCCGTCGATCCTCTGCACGACATCCTCAAACTTCGCCAGGAATTTAACTTTCGCATTCACGCCGACGCAGCCTATGGCGGATATTTTTCCCTCGCCAGCAATCTGCTGCCGGAAACCCGCGCCGCTTTCAACGCTCTCCCGCTTGTCGACTCCATCGTGATTGACCCGCACAAGCATGGCCTGCAACCCTACGGCTGCGGCTGCATTCTTTTTCGTTCGCCTGAAGTCGGCCGCTTCTATCAACACAACTCGCCCTACACCTACTTCACCTCCAACGAATTGCACCTCGGCGAAATCAGTCTCGAGTGTTCCCGTGCCGGCGCTGCTGCCGTTGCACTCTGGGCCACGCAGCGTCTGCTGCCACTCACTCCCTCCGGCGAATTCGCGCAGGGTTTGGCAAAATCCCGCAACGCCGCGCTCTCACTTCACCAGCGCATCTCCGCCGACCCGCGTTTCCTCGTCCCCTTCGCTCCCGAACTCGACATCCTCAACTTCGCCGTACGCGCCGCCACGCCGGAAGACTCCAGCCGCCTGGCCCGCGCCATCTTCGACCACGCCGCGCAACTCGGCCTGCATCTCGCGCTCGCGCAACTGCCGCTCAGTTTTTTCTCCGCCGATACCTTCGCACCCACATCCGCCACGCACGTCACCTGCCTGCGTTCCGTGCTGATGAAGCCCGAACATCTCGACTGGATCGACCGCATCTGGCAGCGCATCGATGCAGCCGCCCTTTCCGTTCTCGCCTGACTTTCATTTCTCGACTTAAAAAGAAAACCGCCGGGGTTTCCCCCGGCGGTTTCCGTTGTGTCCTTCAACTTCGTTAGAAGTTGATCTTTCCTGCCAACTGCACGATACGACCGGCACCGGCTGCCGTCGGGTAACCGAAAGCGCTCGATGAAGAGCTCGCTGCCAGTGTGCCCTGCGTGTAACCGGTACTGCCTGGAGTGCTCGATACAGGTGAAGGTGTCAGAGTGATGTTGCCAGGGGTTCCAGCGTTCGCGTGGTTCAGAGCGTTGTAGGCCTCTGCGCGAATCTGGAAGTTGGCCTGCTTGTAAATCTTGAAGTTCTTGAAGACCGAGATGTTGTTCGAGATTGCTCCCGGACCGTACATATCGTTCCTGTGCATGTTGCCATACGTGAAGCGGGCCGGTGCGGCATAGGCCGTGATGTCCACGCAGGATGTGGTGTTGGCGCCGTACGCTTCAGCAAGAAGCGACTGCTTGTTGCAGGTGACCTTGCCGGGGTGTACCCAGTTCGGACGCTGCGGTGCACCACCGGACTGCGGAACGCCGGTTGCTGCCCAGTCAGTACCACCGAAGGAAATGTTGATCGGTGCACCGCTCTGCAGCGTTACGATTCCGTTGATCTGCCATCCGCCTGCAGCTTCCTGCAGCAGGATGTTCTGGTGCTGGAACTTCGGCAATGCATACGTCACGCTGCCCACAATCTTGTTGCGGACATCAGAGCTGGCGTTGCCCCAATCCAGTTTGCAGTCATCATTACCGCCAGTCGGACCTTCATACATACAGGCACCCGAGCTGTTGGCGTCAGACGATTCATCCAGTGCGTGTGCCCATGTGTAGCTGATGTTCGCAGTCACACCGTGGCTCATACGCTGGCGGAATACCGTCGTCAGACCGTCATAGGCGGCGCTGGCAACGTTGTCGGCTACACGGACCTGACCAAAGTTCTGGTTCGGGCGGCGGACGTTGATACCAGTTGTTGCCGAGGACGAGTTGGAAACAGGCGAATAACCATTGCCGCCCGTCGCGTTGTACGTGTTCGTCGTCGGGTTGTAGTAGTAGTTCGCTCCAGCGGGCTGCGGCTGGTTCGGGTAGAAGTTCGTGTTCAAGTGAATGCTGTGCGAACCCAGGTACTGGAATTCAAGACCAGCGTTCTTCCAGAGTTCGATGCCCGTGTCCAGGTTCCACTGGTACATCGTTTCCGATGGCAGCGGATTGGCAACCGAGTACGCCGTTACATACGTGCCTGCGATTCCGGCGACCGGCGGTGCTGTGCCGTTGCCGGGAGTCGGCAGGGCCAGCGTGTCATACACCGTTCCAGATGCTGTGGTCGGTGTCGGGCTGGTGTAGACCACCGATGCCGCGAACGGATAGTTCGAGCTCATCAGGGTATACGCATTCATCTGGTTGGCGTTGTAGTAGATGCCGCCGCCGCCGCGGACTGTGATCTTGTCCGTTGCGCGGTAGGCAAAGCCGAGGTGCGGACCAATGTCCTTGTGGTTCGGTCCGGTCAGGGCAAGGCCCTTGGTCGGCGTGTAGGTGGTCGCAGAAGTTGCGGTCGACGGCGGCACCAGGTAGGTGTACGTCGGGTCCAAGAAGCGGGCATATCCGTTGGCGCTGGTCGGTACCTGCGGCAGTTCATAACGAACGCCGTAGTCCAGGGTCAGCTTGTTGGATACAGTCCACGTGTCCTGGGCAAAGAAACCATCGCGCCACTGCTCGACTTGTTCCTTCACCTGGTAGAGAGGCGTTGTGTCGCCGGACATGATGCCCAGGTACAACGACGCATCTGTAGAACCGGAATTGCAACCGCCGTACGCTGAGCAACCAGAGGGCGCTGCCGGGCTTACACCGTTAATCGGGCTGGTATAGACAGCGCTGAAGGAAAGAATACCGCGGGCCGAGTTGACGGCTGCGCGACCAATCATCAGTCTGCGGATATCAACACCGACCAGGATGCTGTGCCTGTTCTTGGTCCATGCCACCTGGTCATACAGCTGGTAGGTGCGGTCATCCTGGATCCAGTTGTCGCCGCTCTCACTTTCGCTGAAGGACGAGCCGCCGCCGATATCAGGCAGACCGGGATCGCCGGAAGCCTGGCCGATGCCGTAAGGCGAGGGCAGACCCAGCAACGAATCAGCATTGTTCGGTCCAAACTCGTAGAAGTAATCGAGTGAGGAGGTCTTCAACCAGTTGAAGCCGCCGCGCAGATCGTTCACCAGATTCGGTCTCACAATCCACGTGTAGCCAAAGGCCAGGTTGCGGTCATCGTTCGGGTTGTAGTTGTTGTTGACGTATTCGCGGGCGGCGCTGACGCCGACCACCTTCTGCCAGTCATAACGGCCGAAGAGACGGTGGTTCTGGTTGATGACTTCATCAATACGGTCCAGTGACTGGTTCTCAGTCGTGCTGGCCGGAATCGATGAGTAGTTGTTGGCGGACAGGTACGTGTTGTTCACGTTCGGCATCGCCGCATACGCCAGAATGTTGTTCACGATGGCTGCGTTGGCAGTCGGCTGGTCATTGATGACCTGCGACGTCAGCGCATTGTTGTAGTATGGGTGTCCGTCAATCGGGCTGTACAGCAGCACCGGCTTGGCAGCGCCGCTCTGACCCGCGGCCAGACCAGGATTCAGCAGCTGGCTGAAATCGCCGCCGCGTTCTGCCGTGGTGAATGCCTGCGAGTACGAGTTGGTGATGGAGTGCTGACGAATACCTTCATACGAACCCGTAAAGAAGGTCTTGTCGCGTCCGTTGTACAGGTGCGGAATCACAACCGGGCCGTCTGCCACACCACCAAACAGGTTGTAGCGCTGTTCGGCTTTGGCGGGGATCGTAGTTGCACGGTTGAAGCCGCGCGAGTTCAGGTCGTCATTCTGCAGGTAGTCGTACACCGTGCCGTGAATGCTGTTGGTACCGGCCTTGGTCGCTTCGTTGATGTGGATGCCCAGGTAGTTTCCGTACTGTGCGGTGTAGTTACCGTTCGTCGTCTGGACCGATTCAAGAGCATCGGTGTTCGGCGTCATGTATACCGTCGAACCCAGGTTGTTCATGATGCTGATACCGTCGAGCGTGATGTCATTGTTCACGCCGCGTGTGCCGGCACCGCTGCCCGTCACGCCCGGAGGTACGCCGGTCAGTGCCGAAGAGGTGCTCACAGTTACGTTGGAGGCAATGTTCGCCAGATCGAGTGCGTTACGGCCGGCCGAGCTGTTTGTCGGCAGATCGTGCACCATCTCTTCGGAAACCGTTTCACCCAACAGAGGATCGTCTGTCTGGATGGCCGGCGTGTTTGCCGAAATCGTGATTTCAGTCGCCTGCGAACCAGGCTTCAGCGAAAAGTCAGTACGGGAAGCTTCGTTGATGACAACGATAACGCCCGTCTGCTTTTCCTTCTGGAAGCCCTTCTGTTCGACGACCACATCGTACGTTCCAGGGTTAATCTGGCCGGTTACGCTGTAGTAGCCTTCTGCGTTGGTGACTGCGTCATAGGCGACCTTGGTATCTTCATTGATCGCGCTGACTTTGGCACCAGCAATGGCAGCGCCCGTCGAATCCGTGACGGTTCCCACCAGTGAGGTGTTATTTGCTACCTGCGCGCCGGCGTAAAACGTGGCGACAATCGCCAATAGGCATAGGATTAGTACTTTTTTCACGTTGCCTCCAAGAACTGTTGTTACATCGTGGGTGTTTCTTGTACTGCTTTCGTGCTTCCATTGCCGTACAGCTATTGTTGCTAAACTGCTAGGCCTTTGGTGCTGCGCTGAAAATCTCAACCAACCGATCAGCGATAACTTGGTCTTCTCCGTCTTTCAACAACCACGTTGAGAATCCGAAGCTGTTCGGGTCGCCGCCACGTCCGCCGCCGCGTCCACCGCGTGCACCGGCTGCGCCACCCGGACCACCTGCTCCACCGGGACGACGTGCTCCCGCTCCACCGGCTCCTGCAGCTGCACCGGCCGTTGCATTCGGATCGCGTCCACGCATACCGCTTGCGCCCGCGCCCATGCTGCCGATACCCACCGGCCGTGTGTCGGCCAGCTTCTGCATCACTTCCTGTCCGGTGATCTTCAACTTGGTCGGATCAATCTTCCAGCTGTAGCGCGGCGATACGTTGCCCAGCGGCGCTTTCGCACCCGGCGTGTCCATATAGAACTGACGCGGGCCGGCAATCACGCCGAACTTTGCTACTGCATCGGAAATTGTCTTCGCCTTCGCGTCATATCCGCGAAGAACGGCATCGTAGTCCTGATTGACAAACAGCTCCAACGCTTTCAGGAAGCCGAACAGCGTTTCCTTGCCCACCTTGCAGCAGCGTCCGATTCTGTCTTCCTGCGGGCTCATGTTCAGCAGCGTCCAACGCAGCAACTCTTCCTTGCCGATCATCACGCCCGAAGCCTGCGGTCCGCAGATGTCCTTGCCGCCGGAGAAGGCTACGATGTCGAATCCAACTGCGGGGTACTCCCACAGTCTTTCCTTCGGCGGTACATCGGCAGAGGCATCGCAGAAGGTGTACAGGCCGTGTGCCTTGGCAATCTCCACCGTCTCCGGTCCGCTCACTTTGCCCTGGTTCGACTGAATGTTGGTGAAGTGAATGGCAACCGTCCGCGGATTGATCGCCGCAATCATTTCTTCGCGCGTCACCACTTCAACCAGCTTCGCGCCTGTCTGGCGGATCTGGTGGTCAAAGGCATAACGGTGGCTCTTCTGGATAATCACTTCGGTCTTCGGGAATCCAGTCACATCGGGAATCGCCTTCAACCGCGGCTCCAGATCTTCGGTCATCATGGCGGCGTAGCCCACAACCAGTGCCGCTGCGCAACCTGCCGTCACCAGACCCGTGTAACCTTCCGGCGCTTTACAAAGTTTTGCAATCCACTTGCCGGCCTGCATTTCCAATTCGTCAATCAGGCAGAAGTGCTGGTTGCCCTGACGAATCAGTTCCATCACTTCCGGCTTCATCACCGAGCCGCCGATGACGGTCACAGTGCCATTAATGTTGATGAGTGGAGTCACACCCAACGCGGCATAAATGTCGCTCGAACCCAGACCGCTTGTGATGGGGACAATCGGGTTGCCATCGACCGGCTTCATTGCTGCCGGCTTTGCCTTCTTGCCCATCATCGCTGTCGCGCTCAAACTCTTTGGCGCCAGCAGACCACCGCTGATGGCTCCTACCGTAGAGAGAAATGAACGACGCGTCCAATCGAACTTCAGGTTCATGTGTGACCCCTTCTCATCTCTGTTGCTGTTTCTGTTGTTATTGCCGTGTATGTTGTCTCTTCGTTGTCGTGTATGTTGACTCGCCCGAGTTTTACTCTCCCGGTGCCGGCGGTGCTGCTGGTGCTGGCGGCGGTGTCGCCGGTGCTGGCGGAGGTACAAGGCATGCGCCCTGGATCTCAATCAGCGAATCGCCCGGTATCCACTCCAACGCCATGCAGGCGCGTGAAGGGGCTTTACCCGGGCTGAAGTACGTTCCATAAATTTTGTTCAATGCGTCGTACTGTGCCTTGTGTGCCGCAAAACGTGCTGCGCCGGTCGGCATCGGATACTTGTCCGAATTCGGCAGGCAGAGGAACACCGTACAGTACACCAGGCTGTCCATGTTCGAGCCAACGCGCTCGACAGTTTTCTTCAGCGCATCCATCGTGCGGGTCACGTGCGTTTCAAAAGGATCATCCACGGTGATGTGCTGGTCACGCGGATATCCGTCATTCGATCCCGTGCCGGAAAAATAATACATGCCGTTCTGCAATGCCTTGCCCGGTCCACGCATGCCGCCACCGCGACGTCCGCCCGGTCCGCCTGCGCCGCCAGGTCCGCCTGCAGGTGTTGTAGGTTCCGGCGGTGTCGTTGCCGGTGCCTGCTGTGCCAACAGTCTCGGGGCCGCTGCTACTGCTGCCGCCATCGCTGCCAACTTGCCAAAGAATCCGCGCCGTGTGCTGATATCCATATCTTCTCCTCGTCTCTTACTTCTGTTTATTCCGTTTCGCTAGGCTGAGAATTCGTGAACGAATTCTTCATACTGCGAATCCGAAACCAGACAACAATACATCAATTTGCAAATACTCGAATCAGGATTTCTAGGGACACGGATTGCGACCACCCAGCTCGGTGTTCGTCCTCTGCGTTACAGTCTTGTAAATTGCTGCAAATGTACACGTTGGCTTCAGACTATGTCATTAGCCACAAGACCAAGATTTAGGTAGGTCAAAAGGCGTATTTTTTTCACGCCCGCCAACGGCGTTTGGGGACCGGTTTCGCCCCTAAATTGGTGCGGTTATTGCAGGGCCTGAATGCTGGGGCCTAAAAAGCAGAAATAACACGACATCGGGACTCGTTACTCTCTTTCGACCCGTCTGCCACTTTGGGGCAGTATACACATTTGTTCCATCTTCTACTGCTACAGTTTTTCCTGATACCATTTTTCGGCTCTGGCCCCACGCACTTCCAGAGTTGATTGTTGCACCAACTATCTATCGTCCGTCGCCGCTGGCTTGCAAGCCGCAATTACTGCCCTGCATCCTCTGGCCGATAGATTTCTGGTAGGCCTTCGCGAGATAATTTCCCGCGATTCGCTCTCTGCGGCTGGCAGTTTTGCCATGCCCTTGTTTTCCGCACCGCCGATGCAATCGGAAAGGATTTCTTACCGCTATGTTTGATCCCATGGATGCTGCACACTCCCGTGACGTTGATTACACGGAAACAGGCAATCCGCAGACCGTTGCCTACTTCTCCATGGAGATTGCGCTTGCGCCCGATATCCCCACCTACAGCGGCGGCCTCGGCATCCTTGCCGGCGACACACTTCGTTCCGCGGCAGACATGAGCGTCCCTCTGGTCGCCATCAGCCTTCTGCATCGCAAGGGATATTTCCACCAGCACCTCGATGAGCATGGCCGCCAGACAGAAACTCCCGTGCCGTGGGACATCGCCTCCCGCACCGAGCCCGAATCCCACGTCGTCGCCATCACCATTCAAGGCCGCCCGGTGATGATTCGCAGTTGGCGTTTCGACGTCGTCGGCATCACCGGCCACATCGTCCCCGTCTACCTGCTCGATACCGACATGGAAGAGAACGACGCCTACGACCGCCAACTCACCGACCATCTCTACGGCGGCGACAATTACTATCGCCTCTGTCAGGAAGCAGTCCTCGGTTTGGGCGGCGTCAAAATGCTCTCCGCTCTCGGATACAAGCCCGTCGTCTTTCACATGAATGAGGGCCACGCTTCGCTGCTCACACTCGGCCTGCTGGAAGAACAGCTCAACGGTGAGCCGCTGGCCAATGCAACTTCCGATGACATCAACGCCATCCGCCGCCAGTGCGTCTTCACCACCCACACTCCCGTTCCCGCCGGCCATGACCAGTTCGGCCTCGACCAGATGCGTCAGGTTCTCGGTCAGGAACGCGGCCTCGCTCTCGAACATTTCGGCTGCACCCACAACGGCCTGCTCAATATGACATACATCGCGCTGCGTTTTTCGCGCTACGTCAACGGCGTCGCCATGCAGCACGGCAAAGTTTCCCAGCAAATGTTCCCCGACTATCCCATCGAAGCCATCACCAACGGCGTGCATGCTTCCACCTGGGTCTCCAAGCCGTTTCAGGATCTCTTCGACAAAAAAATTCCCGAGTGGCGTTTCGATAATTTCTATCTCCGCTCCGCCATCGGTATTGACCGCGTAGACCTCATCGCCGCGCACGCCCAGGCCAAACACACTCTCATGCAGGAAGTGGCCCGTCGTACCGGCATCCAGCTGCGTGAGGATGTGCTCACGCTCGGCTTTGCCCGCCGCGTCGCCACCTACAAACGCGCCTCGCTCATGTTTCAGGATGCCGACCGCCTCGTTGAAATCGCCGACAAAATCGGCGGCCTGCAGATTCTCTACGCCGGCAAATCGCATCCCAAGGACGAAGAAGGCAAGCGCCTCATCCAGCATGTTTTCGATGCAGCCGCGCGCGTCAACTCCAAAAACCTTCACGTCATCTATCTTGAAAATTACGAGTGGGACCTCGGCGCCCTGCTCACCAGCGGCGTCGATGTCTGGGTCAACACACCCATGCGTCCGTATGAGGCCTCCGGCACCAGCGGCATGAAGGCCGCCATGAACGGCGTCCCCTCGCTCAGCGTCCTAGACGGCTGGTGGATTGAAGGCTGCGTGGAAGGCGCCACCGGCTGGGCCATTGAAGACCACAACACTGATGAAGGCGAAAGCATCTGCCTCTACGAGAAGCTTGAAAAAGCCATCGCCCCCATGTTCTATCACCACCCCGAACAGTGGGCGCGCGTCATGCAGATGAGCATCGTGCTGAACGGCTCCTTCTTCAACACCCATCGCATGCTCGAACAATATCTGGCGAACGCCTACTTCCCGGAAAGCTACTCGCGTCAGCGCCAGTCGTTGCCCGAACCCGTCCTCACTTAATTTCAATCGGCCGGTGCTGCCCTGCGCCGGCCATTCATCCTGCATTCAAATTCACCGGCATCGGGAACCACAACAGGAACCCTGCACAATTTAATGTGCTGTTAGCACCCTGCTCATAACAAAATGTTTCAATCCACTTGAGAACGAAATTTCTTGAGGAGGATCGACATGCGCGCGATACGTTCGTTGTTCCCACAAACCCGGCACGCACTCGCACTCATCGCCCTCGCCACCGCTCTCACCTCACCCGCACAATCCAACAGCTTCGCAGCGCACACGCAGCTGCCGCAGAATTCCCTGCCCGCCATCACGCCATCGTTCCCCGCGCAGTTGGCCGACGTCAATGAAATCGCTCGCCGCGTTGCCGCCAGTGAAGACCTCCGCCACTCCGCCCTGCGCCACTACGCTTCCAGCCGCACCTATCATCTCGTCTACAACGGCATCGGCGGGGAACATATCGCCGACCTCGTCGTGCACGCGCAATATGATGCGCCCGGCGTCAAGCACCTCACCGTCGTCAGCCAGACCGGCTCCAAAGGTTTCGGCGACAAAGTCCTCCGCAAGCTGGTGGAAAGTGAAGAAGAAGCCTCGCAACGCGATAACCGCCGCGCGATGGCCTTCACTTTGGAAAATTTTGAAATGCATCTCGTCGGCACCGATACTCTCGACGGCGTTCCCGCATACGTCCTCGACGTCAAACCGCGTGGCGATAATAAATTCGCTTACTCCGGCCGCGTCTGGATCTCCATGGCCGACTTCGCCATCATCCGCGTTCAAGGCTCGCCCGCACATGAGCCATCCTTCATGGTCAGCAGCATGAAGTTCGATACACACTACGTGCGCAGCGGCTGGTTCTGGCTCCCACTTCACAACCAGACCATCACCCATCTCTACATGGGCGGTGAAGTTCGAATCACCATCACCTACGGCCCGTATCAGGAACTAGTCGCTTCTCCTGCCACGATGGACTTCGCCACACTGGCAGCAAAATAAGTTTTCAGATGTTTTCTTGAACGCTGTAATCGCTGTGCGCGCGCAACCACGCGCGCCGGCTGCTTTAACCCTGCCGCTTAATCCGCCGCAACGTGACTCGCACCATCCGGCGGCAACGCCCGTGGATACTTCCGTCCGAAGGTCGTCCCCAGAAACTCCTTCAGCCAGTCGAACAACAGGTAAATCACCGGCGTGCTGAACAGCGTCAGCATCTGCGAGACAATCAGTCCGCCCACAATCGTAATGCCCAGCGGCCGCCGCAATTCTGATCCCACGCCCATGCCGAAGGCCAGCGGTACGCCGCCCAGCAACGCCGCCATCGTCGTCATCATGATGGGTCGGAAGCGCAGCAGGCACGCCTCATAAATCGCCTTCTCCGGCGGCCAGTTGTGGTCGCGCTCGGCCTGCAGTGCAAAGTCAATCATCATGATGGCGTTCTTCTTCACCAATCCAATCAGCAGAATGATGCCGATGATGGCAATAACACTCAGGTCGGTGCCGGAAAGCATCAATGCCAACACCGCGCCCACGCCGGCTGAAGGCAGCGTCGAAAGAATCGTCAGCGGATGAATAAAGCTTTCATACAACATGCCCAGCACAATGTAGACCGAGAACAGCGCCAGCAATATCAGCACCAGCTCGCCCTTCAGCGACTGCTGGTACGTCTGCGCCGTGCCCTGGAACATCGGATGGATCGTCGCCGGCAGCCCCATCTCGTTCACGGCTTCGCTCACCGCATCTTCCACCTGGCTCAGGCTCACGCCCAGCGCCGTGTTGAATGAGATTGTCGCCGCAGGTGAAGTTCCCTGGTGCGCCACACTTAACGCCGTCCGTTTCGACTCGTAATGCGTGAAGACCCCCAGCGGCGTTTCCTTGCCGCTCGCATCCGGAACATAAATTTCATTCAGCGCTTCAGGGTTCTGCTGATACGGCAAATCCACTTCCATCACCACGTGGTACTGGTTCAGCGGCATGTACGTTGTCGATACATCACGCTGGCCAAATGCGTCGTACAGTGTGTTGTCAATCAGCTGCGGACTGATTCCCAAACGCGCCGCCGTGTCGCGGTCGTAGACCACCTGCTCCAGCAATCCATTGTTCTGCTGGTCGGTGTTCACATCGCGCAACTGCGGCAGCGTCGTCAATTTCGCCAGCACCAGCGGCGCCCACTTGTTCAGGTCCGTAAGATTGTCCGCCACCAGCGTGTATTGGAACTGTGCCGCGCTCGACCGCCCACCGATATTCAATTCCTGCGACGTCTGCATGAACAGTGTGTATCCGGGGTATCCCGAGAGTGGTTTACGCAGCCCGGCAATCACTTCGTCGGAACTTACGTGACCGAACAATTTCCCCGGCTCTTTGGGCCGCTCATTCAACGGCTTCAAACCGATGAACATGCCCGCCTGATTGCTGCCGCCGCCGCCCGGTCCGCCGCCCAGAAAACTCATCACCGTCTGCACCGACGGGTCCTTCATCACAATCGCGGCCATGTCCGTCATCTTCGATTTCATCTCGACGTATGACGTGTCCTGCGGTCCGCGTATCTGTCCGCTGATGCGACCTGTATCCTGCTGCGGGAAAAATCCCATCGGCACAAGGTGGAACAAATATCCCATCAACGCCAGCGTCAGCAACCAGCTGCCAAACACCGGCCACGGATGACGTAGCACCCAGCGCAACCCGCTGGAGTACTGGCGATGCATCCACTCCAGTCCGCGTTCACCGGCTTTGTAGAACCAGCTCTGGTTGTTCTTGTCATGCGGTTTCAGAAACCGGCTGCACAGCATCGGCGTCGTCGTCAGCGATACCACCAGCGACACCATAATCGCCACCGATAGTGTCACGGCAAATTCGCGGAAGAGTCGGCCCAGGATTCCGCCCATCAACAGCAGTGGGATGAAAACCGCAATCAGCGAGATGCTCATGGAGAGCACTGTGAATCCAATCTCTCGCGAGCCCTGCATCGCCGCTTCCCACGGCTCCATTCCCGCTTCCACGTGGCGCATGATGTTCTCAATCACCACAATCGCATCGTCCACCACAAAGCCCGTGGAAATCGTCAGCGCCATCAGCGACAAATTGTCCAGCGTGTACCCCAGCAGATACATCACGCCGAATGTGCCCAGCAGCGACAACGGCACCGAGATGCTCGGAATAATCGTCGACCGCACCTCGCGCAGGAAGAAGAAAACCACCAGCACCACCAGCACAATGGAAATCAGCAGCGACCGTTCCACGTCCGCCACCGATGCACGAATCGTCGTCGTGCGATCAATCGCCGTCTGCAGACGTATCTGCGGCGGTATCGACGCCTGCAATGCCGGCAGCACCTGCAGCACATTGTCCACCGTCTGGATTACGTTCGCGCCCGGCTGCTTGAAGATCATGATGATGATCGCCGGCTTGCCGTTTACCAAACCGCCGGTCTGTATGTTCTCCACCGACTTCCACACGCGTGCAATGTCGCCGATGCGCACCGGCCCACCGTTGTGGTACGCAACAATAGTTTTCGCGTAATCATCCACGCTGAAGATTTGGTCCGTGTCCTCCACCGTCCATCTTCGGTCGCCGTCATAGACTGATCCCTTCGGCAGGTCGATGTTCACTGTCCCCATCGCCGTCCGCACCTGCTCCAGGCTGATGCCGTACGCTTCCATCTTCGTCGGGTTCAGTTCTATGCGCACCGACGGTTTTGAACTGCCGCCGATGTTCACCTGGCCCACGCCGGAGATCTGCGAAATCTTCTGCCCCAGAATGGAATCCGCCGCATCATAAATCTGCCCAATCGGCAGCACGTCGGAAGTCAGCGACAAAAATAGAATCGGCGAATCCGATGGATTGATTTTTCTGTACGTAGGATTGCTCGGCAGGTTGGCCGGCAGCAGGCTTCGTGCCGCATTGATCGCCGCCTGCACATCGCGCGCCGCGCCGTCGATGTTGCGGCTCAAATCAAATTGCAGCGTGATGTTGGTCGAACCCAGCGAACTCGTCGACGTCATCTGCGTCACGCCGGCAATGCGTCCGAACTGCCGCTCCAGCGGGGTCGCCACTGCCGACGCCATCGTCTCGGGGTCCTGCCCTGGCAGGCTCGCACTCACGTTGATGGTCGGAAACTCCACCTGCGGCAGCGACGACACAGGCAGCAACATATACGCCGTGCCACCGGCCAGGATGATGGCCAGAGACAGCAGCGTTGTCGCCACCGGGCGTTGAATGAACGGTGCAGAGAGATGCATATGCCTCAGTCCGCGGGGGCCGCGTGGCCCTCCGGCTCCGTTTCGTTGCTGCCCTTCATGCGGTTCGCCAGCCGGTCAAAGAACAGATATATGACCGGCGTTGAAAATAGCGTCATCACCTGCGAAACCACCAACCCGCCGATAA
>Ga0164296_1001221_pt1 | contig 27973 bp, 24 predicted proteins | sample GEODES057metaG_FD_113533 | JGI IMG/M metagenome (GOLD analysis project Ga0164296, IMG submission 113533) | Dystrophic lake water microbial communities from Trout Bog Lake, Wisconsin, USA - GEODES057 metaG | ecosystem: Environmental > Aquatic > Freshwater > Lake | place: USA: Trout Bog Lake...
CCTGTATTGACATCCAAGATTGCAGCGGCCCCAGCTTTGGCTTTAAATTTCTCAATACCTTTGCGCAATTCCTCACGCACAATATAAGTGGCGTGCAAATCAAGTGATAAATTAATCGGATTAAGATTTTCAGGCGTTAAACGAAACCCCGCACCATTAAGGTCGGCCAATCCCTGTCCATCAATATATTTTTCAATGCCTGCAATGCCCTGATTATCCACATTGGTGGCGCCCAGCACGTGTGCGGCAACGGGACCATTGGGATATATGCGCTTATTTTCCCGCTGAAAATTCACTCCAGGCAAGCCCAAGCGGAAAACTTCTTGCTGTTCTCTGCGCGAAATACCGCGCTTAATCCACACAAAACCTTTGCGTGATCCTAATTTTTCACGCAAGTCATTGGCATCAAGATCAGGCAAAACAGCGGTTAACAATTCCACTGCCTCATCCTTATCTAAAATACGCCGCGGCTCAGCATAAACTGACATATTTTGCACGTCCGCAGCCAACACTTCCCCATTACGATCTAAAATCGCAGGCCGTGCCGCAGCCACAGCTTCTGAAACCGCACGCTTAAGACTTTGCGGATCTGGCTTTGTCCCAAGATAAATCAAACGCCCCGCAATGATCAAAAACAGGCATGAAAATAAAGTGGCAACCAAACGAATACGCGAAGCACTCTTGTCAATGCGCGTGCGAAAGAGGTCACGCAAGATTCGACGCCACCGCGGAAGCTCAGCTCCAGCAGCTTTTGTCTTGGGCTCAAGACCATCATCAGGGGTTGTGACATGCATATTCATACCCCCTCACTGCTGAGATGATGGCGTGGTGCCATTGTCTGTTGGTGTGATATCAATGGGTGTTGATGTCGGCTCAGATAAACCCAAGGCCTCGAGCTTGCGCCCAATCATATCAACTTTAACCTGACGCTCTGGCACATCATTTGGCCTGACAATTTGATTAAGCGCTTGTGGCTGCAAATCCAAATGTTTATCCGCAAGCGCCTGAATACGTTCTGGACGAATAAGATGCGCCCATTCTGCCTCTAAGACCGCAATGGCATCATGCTCGCGATCGATGTCATGGCGAATTTTGACAATCTGCTCAGAGTAAAAAATCGTTTCATATTTAATCGAATAGGCATAAAGCGCCGAGCCGATCAAAGCCATGATCGCAAGAGCATTAAGAAAGCGGATCATAAGAACCCCCGCTATGAGAAAAAGCCTGCGCAGATGTCCGCTCAGCCACACGCAGTTTTGCTGAGCGTGCACGTGGATTTAAGCGCGCCTCTTCATCGCTGGCGTTGATGGGTTGGGGCCCAATTAATGTAAAACTGGGCGATGGTGGTGCAATTTCACCCGGCAACAGACGCGATGATGAACGCCCACGTCCCGAATGCTGCGCCAAAAATTGTTTGACGATACGATCTTCAAGAGAATGAAAGGACACCACAGCCAAACGCCCACCTGCGCGCAGCAGATGTTCACTTGCTGCAAGCGCGCGCTCCAATTCACCTAATTCATCATTGACCGCAATTCGCAACGCTTGAAACGTGCGAGTCGCCGGATGAATGTCTTTGCCATGGGCGGGCAAGAGGCGCGCAATTAAGCCAGCAAGTTGAGCTGTTGTTGTAAAAGGTTTTGTGTTCCGATCTAAGCAAATCGCACGCGCGATCCGCCGAGAGGCACGCTCCTCACCATATCTGTAAATGAGATTTGCCAGATCGGTCTCATCAAGCTCATTGACGAGATCAGCTGCACTTTTGCCTTGTTGCTCCATGCGCATATCCAGCGGCCCATCGGCGCGAAATGAAAAGCCGCGCTCGGCCTGATCAAGCTGCATGGAGGACACACCGATATCGAGCGTGATACCATCAACCCCTGCAATATCTTTCTCGCGCATCACGCGCGCCATTTCGCCAAAGCGCGCCTGCACAAGACTGAGGCGCCCATCCATTGCTTTAACCAAATCTTGCCCTGCGGCAATTGCATCGGGGTCACGATCAAAAGCGATCACGCGCGCACCCATATCCAGCAACGCGCGCGTATAGCCACCCGCGCCAAAAGTGCCGTCGATGTAAATGCCATTGGGGCGGGGGGCGAGTCCCCTCATCACTTCGGCGAGAAGCACGGGGATGTGCCGAGCCGGTCCGCCAACGGCGAGTTTGTTTGTCTCGCCTTGGCCCAGCATCATTCCCGTACTCCTTGCGGTGACGATGCGGGCTGCATCGCCGGTCTGGAACTCAATTGCTTTCGTAAATCGCGCACCCGATTTCTGGCCTCTGTCAGATGTGCGGTAAAACGCATTGGTTCCCAGATTTGAAATTTGTGTCCTTGCCCCACGAATGTGACCTCGCTGGTAATGCCCGCATAGGCTTTTACGCTGTCGGTCAAAATCACACGGCCTTCCGTATCGACTTTGAGTATTTCGCTTGTGCCCAACAATGCGGTGGAGAACATGTCTCTCTCTTCCGAATAGGGCGAGAGCGTGTCCAACAGCCCATCGATGTCGCGCAATAACGCATGACCACCACAATCGAGCGCCGCCGCATCCAATGAGGGATGGACGTAAAGCCCCTCGAAACCATCGCGCATCAACACCGCCCGAAATGGTGCGGGAATGGAAACCCGCCCTTTGGCGTCCAGACGATTGGTGAAATGCGAAACAAAACGATCCAAGCGAGCCACTCACACTAACGAGACCCGAACGCTTCGGACCGCGCACCCGCTGGCTGTCACAACAAGCCCTTTTTGCCCTTTTAGGGGCATCCAAAACCGCCTGAAAATAAGCACCGAACGGGATGTATTGGGATAACATGGGATACTATGGGCGTCAACGAAATATGAGTCGAAATGAGACAGATCGAACCGATTCTTCATTAGGGCTCGTTAAGGTTAACGAATGGTGCATAATCCCGTATTTTTGCCTAAAAATTAGGATTTTACGTCAAAATACCCATCAAAAATCCATAAATTCATTCAAAAATAAATGCCAAGCCGGCTATGAGGATTTTCTTTCAACCGCACATGTGGACATGTTCCACGCCTCTCTTGCCTTAAAAATTGATACCATATAAAGATATATTTATATCTAATTATGGATAGACAATGCCAAGCTTATCTGCGCCCACTATCTCGGTCCAAAATCAAGCAGCCCCGCTGCGTGATATTTTGGCTATTTTGGAGGCTGCGGGTGAAATCACTCGCTTGCGACTATTGGCTTTGCTGGCTGAGGCCGAACTGACTGTCTCAGAGCTCGTTACGATTTTAGGACAATCCCAACCCCGCATTTCCCGTCATTTACGTTTATTGGTCGAAGCTGGCGTCATTGAGCGCCATCGCGAGGGGGCATGGGCATTTTTCTTTTTAGCAACCACTGGCGAAGGGGCCGCCCTCGCCCGTCACATCATCACTCATATTCGCCTTGATGATGAAATTTTAACCGCAGACCGCTCTCGCCTTGCCGCTGTGCGCCAAGCGCGGGCTGATCAAGCCGCACGCTATTTTGCCGAACATGCACCCAATTGGAATCGCATCCGCTCACTTCATATAGCCGAAAACATTGTTGAAGATGCCATCCGCTCAGCCATAGGCGCAGCCCCCATTCATGCTTTGCTGGATTTGGGAACGGGGACAGGACGCATGCTGGAGATGTTTGCGCCCCTGGCTTTGCGCGCCATTGGCATTGATCAAAGCCCTGCCATGCTCAATATGGCCCGCACGCATATAGAACGCGCTGGACTGCGTAATGTGCAATTACGGCAAGGGGATCTTTATGCGCTTCCCGTTGAACGTGACGGCTATGATCTCGTCATTATTCATCAAGTCTTACACTATCTTGATGACCCCGCACGCGCCATACGCGAAGCCGCGCGCGTGCTACGCCCTGGCGGACGTTTACTCATTATCGATTTTGCACCCCATTCGCTCGAATTTTTGCGTGAACATCACGCTCATCGTCGTCTTGGTTTTGCGCGCAGTGAAATTGAGCATATTTTGCGTGATGCGCAACTTAATATGATCACACAGCAAGATCTTGCGCCCATCCATTCACACGCCGATCACCTCACAGTGTCTCTCTGGCTTGCGCGCGATCAACGTCTGATGAGCGATGCGCCCCTTTCAACACAGGAAGTTGCTTAATGGCCTATGATCAACATCGTCTATCGCGCGCCCCGCGCAGCGATATTAACGTCTCTTTCGAATTTTTCCCGCCCAATTCCCCGCAAATGGAACAAAATTTGTGGGAAGCAATTGATCGGCTATCGCCTCTCAACCCAAGCTTTGTATCGGTCACATATGGAGCGGGCGGCTCCACGCGCGAGCGCACACATATTACTGTCTCGCGCATTGTCAATGAGACGCATCTTAAACCTGCGGCGCATTTAACATGTGTGGCCGCCTCACAAGAGGATGTGAATGATGTCGCGCGTGCTTATTGGCAAGCGGGCGTGCGCCATATTGTCGCTTTGCGCGGCGACCCACAAGGCGGGGTCGGCACACATTACACCCCTCACCCCCAAGGCTATGCGACATCAACCGATCTGATTAAAGGCCTTAAAAGCATCGCTGATTTTGAAATTACTGTTTCAGCCTATCCCGAAAAACATCCTGAAAGCGCATCATTTGAGCAGGATTTTGATGCACTCAAAGCCAAAATTGATGCAGGCGCTACACGTGCCATCACTCAATTTTTCTTTGAAAACAGTCATTATCTGCGCTTTCTTGAACGCGCACATAAACATGGTATTTCAATCCCCATCGTCCCAGGCATTGTTCCCGTGCAAAACTTTAAACAAACCTCAGGCTTTGCAAAAAAGACAGGCGCAAGTGTTCCTCAATGGCTTGCTGATCGCTTTGAAGGGCTTGATGATGATCACGCAACACGCCGCCTGATTGCCGCCACAGTCGCCGCCGAACAAGTGCTTGATCTACTCGATCATGGTATCAAGGATTTTCATTTCTACACCATGAACAAGGCTGATCTTGTTTATGCAATTTGCCATCTTCTGGGCCTGCGCCCAACAGAACATCATCAGAAAAAGAGCTCATAGATAATGTCACATACCGCACGCGACGCCCTCCTCTCTGCAGCCAAAGAGCGTATCCTCATTCTCGATGGCGCAATGGGGACAATGATTCAAGATTTGAAATTAGATGAAGCAGCTTTCCGTGGCACGCGTTTCAAGGATTCAAGCCGTGACTTGCGCGGCAATAATGACATTCTCATCTTAACGCAACCTGATGCCATTCGCGACATCCACTTGAGCTATTTTTTAGCGGGCGCCGATATTTGTGAGACCAATACTTTTTCGGCCACTACCATCGCACAAGCAGATTATGGACTCGAACATATTGTTGAAGAACTCAATCGCGAAGGTGCACGTCTTGCACGTGAAGCCGCGCAATTAGCTGAAAAAAAAGATGGCCGCCGCCGTTTTGTCGCAGGCGCGATGGGGCCAACTAATCGCACGGCTTCCATTTCACCTGATGTGAATAATCCCGGCTTTCGTGCCGTGACATTCGATGAATTGCGCATTGCCTATGCGCAAGCTGCGTCTGGCCTGATTGATGGTGGCGCGGATCTCATTTTAATCGAAACAATTTTCGATACACTTAACGCCAAAGCCGCGCTCGTCGGTGTCCAAGATGCCTTTAATCAAAAAGGTGTCGAATTACCCATTATGCTCTCGGGCACGATTACAGATTTATCAGGCCGGACGTTATCGGGGCAAACAACTGAAGCGTTTTGGATTTCATTGCGTCACGCCAATCCCATATCGGTAGGGCTCAATTGCGCTTTGGGCGCGCGTGAATTGCGCGCTTATATTGCTGAACTCTCCCGTATCGCCGATACCCTAGTTTGTGCTTATCCCAATGCAGGCCTGCCAAATGAGTTTGGACTTTATGACGAAAGCCCTGACTATATGGCCTCATTGCTGGGGGAATTTGCTGAGTCAGGATTAGTCAATATCGTTGGTGGGTGCTGTGGCACCACACCTGATCACATTCGTGCCATTGCAGAGCGTGTCAAAAACATCAAGCCGCGCACGATTGCAAGCTACACACCCATGTTGCGCTTGGCAGGCCTTGAGCCTTTCACACTCACGCCTGACATCCCTTTCGTTAATGTGGGCGAGCGCACAAATGTGACAGGCTCAGCTCGTTTTCGTAAGCTGATTAAAAATGGTGATTTTGCTGCAGCTCTTGATGTCGCGCGCGATCAAGTGGCCAATGGCGCGCAAGTCATTGACGTGAACATGGATGAGGGCCTTCTTGATTCACATAAGGCTATGATTGATTACCTCAATCTCACAGTCGCCGAACCTGATATTGCGCGCGTGCCCGTGATGGTTGACTCCTCAAAATTTGATATTATTGAGGCTGGCCTTAAATGCCTTCAAGGCAAATCAATCGTTAATTCAATCTCGCTCAAAGAAGGCGAAGAAGCCTTTCTCAATGCGGCCCGCATTGTGCGCCAATATGGCGCAGCAGTTGTGGTGATGGCCTTTGATGAGCAAGGGCAAGCCGACACATTTGAACGCAAAATTAGCATTTGCACACGCGCTTACAATTTGCTGACTCAAAAACTCAATTTCCCGCCCGAGGATATTATTTTTGATCCCAACATCTTTGCTGTGGCCACAGGCATTGATGAGCATAATAATTATGGCGTTGATTTTATCGAGGCCACAGGCGCCATTCGCGCAAACCTGCCCCACGCCCATGTTTCAGGTGGCGTGTCCAATCTCTCATTCTCTTTCAGAGGGAATGATCATGTCCGCGAAGCCATGCATGCTGTCTTTCTCTATCATGCGATCAAGGCAGGCATGGATATGGGAATTGTTAACGCTGGCCAGCTCGCGCTTTATCATGACATTGACCCCATTTTGCGCGATGCCTGTGAAGATGTGATTTTAAATCGCAGCCCACAAGCAACGGAAGTCTTGCTTGGCATTGCCGATAATTACCGCGGTGGCGGGCAGACAAAAGACACAAGCAAAGATGAAAAATGGCGCGATGCGGATGTCGCAAAACGTCTTGAACATGCCTTGGTGCATGGCATTACCGAATATATCGAACACGATGTCGAAGAAGCACGTCTCGCCGCCAGCCGCCCTCTTGATGTCATTGAAGGCCCACTTATGGCCGGCATGAATATTGTGGGCGATCTCTTTGGTGAGGGCAAAATGTTTTTGCCCCAAGTTGTTAAATCTGCGCGCGTGATGAAACAGGCTGTTGCTTATCTCTTGCCCTATATGGAGCAAAACAAGGGTGAGAAACAAAAGACGGCCGGCAAGATATTAATGGCAACTGTGAAAGGCGATGTGCATGACATCGGCAAAAATATTGTTGGTGTTGTGCTCGCATGCAATAATTATGAGGTGATTGATCTTGGCGTCATGGTGCCTGCCGCAAAAATATTGGAGACCGCACGCTCTGAACAAGTGGATGCCATTGGCCTCTCAGGTCTGATCACACCATCACTTGAAGAAATGTGTTATGTAGCCTCGGAAATGGAGCGCGAGAATTTTAATATTCCGCTGCTCATTGGCGGCGCGACCACCAGCCGCGTGCATACGGCCGTCAAGATTCATCCCAATTACACGCAAGGGCAAGCGGTCTATGTGACAGATGCGAGCCGCGCCGTTGGTGTGGTCTCATCACTTCTTTCACCCGAACAACGTGATCTCACCATTGCCAATGTGCGCGCTGAATATAGCCGCGTTGCAGAAGCCCACAAACGTGCAGAGAGCGAGAAAACACGCGTCTCCATAGCGCGTGCGCGCGAAAATGCCTTACATCTGGATTGGTCTGCCTACACTCCGCCAAAGCCTTTATTTACCGGCACGCGCCTCTTCCGTAGCTATGATGTCGCAGATCTCGTGCCTTATATTGATTGGACGCCCTTTTTCCAGACATGGGAGTTTAAAGGCCGTTATCCCGCATTGCTTGATGATGCTGAACGCGGCCCAGCGGCGCGCCAACTTTTTGCCGATGCCCAAGAAATGCTTAAACGCATCGTTGATGAGCGCTGGTTTAATCCAAAGGCTGTGATTGGTTTTTGGCCCGCCAATAGTCATGGCGATGACATTCGTCTTTATACCGGCGAGTCACGCCACGACACATTGGCAACATTCTACACTCTGCGCCAACAGCTTGCGCGCCGTGATGGGCGCTCTCATCTCGCGCTTTCTGATTTTGTCGCCCCTCATGGCAAGGGCGCTGATTACATCGGCGCTTTTGTTGTTACGGCTGGTCCCGAAGAAGAGCGTATTTCACAGCGTTTTGCGCGCCAAAATGACGATTATAATTCAATTCTTGTCAAAGCCCTTGCAGATCGTATCGCCGAAGCCTTTGCAGAATTAATGCATGAGCGTGTACGCCGCGAATTTTGGGCTTATGCGCCACATGAAGTTTTATCTAATGATGATCGCATACAAGAAAATTATCGTGGCATACGTCCTGCGCCGGGCTATCCCGCGCAACCCGATCATACGGAGAAAGCAACGCTCTTCCGCCTGTTAGAGGCTGAAAAGCGCATTGGCGTCAAACTCACGGAAAGCTATGCGATGATGCCGGGCTCATCGGTGAGCGGGCTCTACCTCGCTCATCCCGAGGCTCATTATTTTGGAGTTGCTAAAGTTGAGCGCGATCAAGTCGAAGATTACGCCATGCGCAAAGGCATGAGCATTGCTGATGTCGAGCGCTGGTTAGCACCCATTTTAAATTACGAACCAGCCTAAAATAAAGCACACCCCATTGTGTCGGGGTGTGCCATAAATAATAACCAACAGGCGCTTATTTTTGCGCGAGTGCTGCTTTGACTTTTTCAACAATAGCAGGCGGTGTCGCATACATTTGCTCAACCAAAGCCTGCACATCCTCACCCTTTGTGGGGAAAGCGTCGATGTTCATCTTTACCGCATCAGCCTGTAAATCAGGATCTGCCATCGTCTCAACAAAGGCTTTACGCAAAGCGGCTAAACGCTCATCAGGCACTGTGGGAGGCAAGATAAAAGCGCGACTAAAACCATTTTGCGCATAAAACATTTTCAACGCGGCGCGCTGCTCATCTGTCTTTGCAAGATCAGACATTTTGGGAATTTTAAGAGCATTTAAATCAGGATGGCCCACGCTATCTTCTTGGACGACAACACGGCCAAACATTTTACCGCTGATCATATCGGGATATTGCACTTTCAGGGTTGACCAGCCGATGCCGCAAATGCCCTGCACTTCATTTTTTTCAACCGCCAATGTCACTTCGCGCGAGCCCTGATAGCCCGTGACAATGCGATAATGCGCATCAAGCAAGCCCTTGGTGAAGGTCGGAAAGTCCGATGTTGTGCTACCAGGTGCGGTCGCGCCAATCACCAGATCAGCTGTCAGCAAATCAGATGCAATTTTAATCGGCGCATCCTGACGCACCATACACACCAACACTTCAGCATTGGCATTGCCAACATATTTGAATTGACGCGGATCAAACGAACGCACTGTGCCCGAAAGCAAGGGATCGACGATCACACTTGGAAAAGTAATCGCCATGATTGAGCCATCTTTGGGCGCGACATTATAGAGATGATTGGCAACAATATTGCCACCCGCACCCGGCATATTGGTGATGATAACCGAGGGATTGCCGGGAACATGACGCCCCATCCAACGCCCAACCAAGCGTCCATAGGTATCAAGCCCGCCGCCTGTGGATGAGCCAATTGCAATCGTCAGATTGTGATCTTTATAAAACTTTGCCAGCGCATCGGCATCTTGCGCCTGCGCCAGCGCGCTTGATGACAGCACAAAGGCCATTGCCAGAGAATAGAAACGACTTGCCACGGGCACATCTCCTCTTACACTTTACTTATTTATATCTACCCTATGGATAGAACTTTGAATGCCCCTAGGCAACGCCTGAGCCAACAAGGCCACAGTTTTATGGCGATTTCGCCTCATTTTCGCGGGCTAGCCTTTGCTCATGCATAGCTAAAAGCTCCTCATAACTCGGCAGAGGCGGGGCTAATAATCGTTTGATTGTTTCAAATGTCGAGACATCGGCAATGCCATCAACACGCGAGGGCCGAAAATGACGCTGAAAGGCCTTCAAAACAGCTTCTGTCGCCTCGTCAAAAATTGCGGTTGGAACAGTCCTATAGCCAATCAGAGCGAGGTAGCATTGCAAATGACCGACGCGACGATCCTGATCCCCGCGCCGATAGATCGGCCCATCTTCAAACGGCGCGGGCTCAACCCACCAGCCAAGCCCTGCGGCATGCAATTGATCCCATGGGAAAAACTCACCAGGATCTTGCTTGCGCAGAGGGGCAATATCAGAATGGGCCAAGATATTACGCAAGGGAATTGACCGGCGTTCACAGATATCGCGGCATAAAGCAATAACTGCCTGTATTTGTGCTTCTGGATAGATATGGGCGCCGTCATGGCCTTCATGCACCAGCTCAATGCCAATGGATGCAGAATTCATATCTTTTTCTAAGTTCCATTCAGACTGACCCGCATGCCATGCGCGTTTATCCTCAGCAACTAATTGTTGAATGCGGCCATCTTCCCAAATCAAATAATGGCATGAGACTTCAGATTCAGGATCCATCAACCGCGCTAATGCAGCTTCGCCTGAGTCCATGCCCGTATAATGCAAGACAATATAAGCAAGCTCGCACCCCTGCTTTCGCTCACCAAAATTTGGCGAATGATGATAAGGGCCGGCCAAAGGACTATCTGGTTGGGTATCAGCTTGTTGGCTCATCATCCTCGTTTCTGCACAAAAGGCCCTCAGGGACTGAGGGCCAGTTTAAACATGATCGAAGAAGGTTGCGCAAACCTTAGTTGACGCGAACATAACGCAGGCAAATACGATTGCCATCGTAATCATAGCCCCAACGCACACAGCGGCGCTGAGGGGCTGTTTCAGCTCCAATAATGGCACCCGCTGCCGCGCCAATGGCGCCGCCGGCCAAAGCACCGCCAGCACGCCCATTTGCCAAGCCGCCAACAACAGCGCCGGTCGCGCCCCCCAGAAGCGCGCCATTAACGGCACGATCATCGCGCGTAGTCCCACAGCCCGCGAGGGGAACTGCCATTAAAAGAGCCAGAGAAAGTCCTGCCATCTTACGCATTATATCCTCCTGAGATCGCTCGATTACCACAGCATTAAACCACGTCTGGCAGCTCTCGTCATCAAAAAGCATAACAAAAAAGCTCTGGCTTAAGACTGATGATATACGAGGTGACCAAAAGATTTTGCGACGCAGCAAGTAAAACACTTCATATATTCAATACAATATAGGCAAATATATTGACCATTTATGCACTTTAATAGTTTTTTAATAAACTATATTGAGTTTATCTCATAATATAAAGAAGAATATAAGTTTAAGAATCTGGTTTTACTATGCCAATATATTGCCTTAATTCTATTGAATATGCCGCAAATTGAAAATAAATCTGGGATTGTCTTATATGAATTTGCGACTAATCTATTCCTGCGTTTTATTACTGTCGCTGCACACTGGCGCATGGGCGTTCGCGAGCTTTGATGGTGTCGACAATTGGATTGATCTGGAAACCACAGCAAAAACGCAGATCAGCGCCTCGACCACAGGCGAGGCAAACGCCAATGCGCCTCAAACCAATACTCCCGAGCCAGCCACACAGACGCCCTCGCATCTGCGCGCTTTGGTTGAGCAACACGCAAAAGCCAATGGCGTGCCCTTCGCAATTGCTGATGCCGTCGTCAGAATTGAGAGCAATTACAATCCCAGCGCCAACCACGCTGGCAATATGGGGTTAATGCAAATCCGCCCACAAACCGCGCGCAGCGAGGGGTTTCAAGGCCCTGCCCATGATTTACTTAACCCAGATACAAATCTACGCTTTGCCATGCGCTATCTCGGAGCCGCCTATCGCCTGTCGGGTGGCGATGTCTGCCGCACATTGATGCGCTATCAATCAGGACATGACGCAACACAGATGTCGGCATCAAACCGGCGCTATTGCAACCGCGCACGTCATTTCATGGCGCGCGGCTAAGCTCTTCGCATCCTAAAAACTTGCATACCAGCCACGAGCCCTTTAACCAGAAAGGGCTAGTTGGCTGGACGACCGCTCCTTCGGGAGAGGAAAGTCCGGGCTCCACCGAGACACGATGCTGGATAACGTCCAGCGGGGGTGACCCCAGGGAAAGCGCCACAGAGACCAAACCGCCCTCTGCATGCAGAAGGTAAGGGTGAAAAGGTGCGGTAAGAGCGCACCGCGCAACCGGCAACGGAAGCGGCACGGCAAGCCCCATCGGGAGCAAAACCGAATAGGAGTGACACGATGTCGCAAGACATCATGTATGTCTCAGAACAGTCACTCGGGTTGGTTGCTGGAAGCGGCTGGTAACATCCGCTCAAGATGAATGGTCGTCACGCGCTTTGCGCCATACAGAACCCGGCTTATAGGCCAACTAGCACTTCATCTGCAGATATTATGAATATGTGTTGCAGATAATATTCAGCATCCATTCAGCCGCACAATCGCATAGTCCCATCATGCCTCAATGGGAGGCTAATTGAACCGATGGATCGTCCGATGAAAACCTCATCACTTCTTGCTTTGATCGCTGCCCTTGCTGTATCTGCTCCAGCTTTTGCGCAAACCAGCACACCCACAACCTCAACCACAATGGCACCTGCCGCGACAAGCGCGCCAGCAACGGCACCCAAATCGCCAGCACCAACGACCACAACGGGCAAACAGCGCACCGCCAAATCACTCGACTGTTCAAAACAAGCCAATGAGAAAAAATTGCATGGCAATGAACGCAAAACATTCATGAAAGAATGCAAGAAGGCGTAACGCCTTTGGCCGCATATATTAAAACCGCGTCGGAGCGTGACCCCGACGCGGTTCATAAATGTTAAAACATCGCCATGAACAGCTAATACCAACTAGCGTGCGAATTTCTTATATTTCAAGCGCTTTGGAATGACGCTTTGAAGACCAAGGCGACGCTTTTTGTCTTCTTCATAGTCTTGGAAATTGCCTTCAAACCATTCGACATGGCTATCGCCTTCAAAGGCGAGCATATGTGTTGCAATACGATCAAGGAAGAAACGATCATGCGAGATGATCACGGCACAACCTGCAAAATCAAGCAAAGCCTCTTCCAGCGCACGTAATGTGTCGACATCAAGATCATTGGTTGGCTCGTCAAGCAGCAAAAGATTGGCGCCACTTTTGAGCATTTTGGCCAAATGCACTCTGTTGCGTTCACCACCTGAGAGCATACCAACTTTCTTTTGTTGATCTGCACCCTTAAAATTAAACGACGAACAATAACCGCGTGAGTTAATTTCGCGCTTGCCCAGATAGATCACATCATTACCGCCGGAAATTTCTTCCCACACTGTCTTTTTATCATCAAGCGCATCGCGTGATTGATCGACATAACCAAGCTTGACGCTCTCGCCAATAGCAATCTTGCCGCTATCTGGTTGCTCTTGACCGGTGATCATACGGAATAAAGTTGTTTTACCCGCGCCGTTAGCACCGATGACACCGACGATACCACCAGGTGGTAATTTGAAGGAAAGATCATCAATCAACAGACGATCACCATAGCCCTTCGACAAATGGTCAAAATCAATGACATTTGTACCCAAACGCTCGGAGACAGGAATAATAATTTGGGCCGTTGATGGCGCTTTATCATTCTGCTTTGCCAACAAATCATCATAACGCTGAATACGCGCCTTTGATTTGGCCTGACGTGCTTTGGGAGAGGATGCAATCCATTCCTGCTCTTGCTCCAATTGGCGTTGGCGGGCTTCTTCTTCGCGACCCTCTTGCTGCAAGCGTTTTTGCTTTTGAACAAGCCATGAGGAATAATTGCCCTCATAAGGAATGCCACGCCCGCGATCGAGTTCCAAAATCCATCCCGTCACATTATCGAGGAAGTAACGATCATGTGTGACGATCAAAATTGCACCGGGGTAAGAACGCAAATGCCCTTCAAGCCAATTGACTGTCTCAGCGTCCAAATGGTTGGTTGGCTCGTCGAGCAGCAGCATATCAGGCTTTTCTAGCAATAATTTGCACAAAGCCACGCGGCGCCGTTCACCACCTGAGAGTTTGGTCACATCGGCATCATCGGGCGGGCAAGAGAGCGCATCCATCGCTTGCTCAACCTGACTGTCCAAATCCCATAGACCCTGCGCTTCAATTTCGTCTTGTAAGCGCATCATTTCATCGGCGGTCTCATCTGAATAATTCATCGCCAATTCATTATAGCGGTCCAAAATATCCTTCTTCGCTGCCACGCCCAGCATGACATTGCCGCGCACATCAAGCGAGGCATCAAGCTGAGGCTCTTGTGGCAAATAGCCCACGCGCGCACCTTCCGCGACAAAGCCATCACCGGTAAAATCCTTATCAATGCCCGCCATAATGCGCAGCAAGGTTGATTTACCCGAGCCATTGACACCCAGCACACCGATTTTCGCATCGGGATAAAATGAGAGATGAATATTATCCAGAACCTTTTTACCGCCGGGGTAGGTCTTAGTCAGGCCTTGCATATGATAGATAAATTGGCGCGCCATAGTCTTATGTCTCGAAGTCTGAGTGAACAAAATCAGGAATATAAAAGCCTTTTAGCGGCGCGAGCTGCGGCGGTCCAGCATTAACACGCGCAAGCACACACACTGGGGCTGAATCTTCATCTTACGACAACTTATGGTCTCTTGCTGACGCGTAATTATTAACAATAGTTAAGCTTTTAGTGCGTGTGAGAGATAATGCCCTATGACCAGATCTTATCAGTGGAGCCTGAGTCCCCTCGCCCTCTTCACAGTGATGATGAGCTTTTTGAGCGCAACACCAGCTCTCAGTGGGGCTTATCTTGAAAACAGAGAGACGGGATTGCTGATGATTGATGTGCGCATTGACCATGCGCGCGCCAGCTTTTCCGCAACAGGACAGCTCACCTCATCGGTAATTTTCGATCGCGTGGATACAACCAGCAACCTTGAATGGGGCTTGAATGATCGCGTCACAGTCTTGCTAAGTACAGGGGCAACAAAGGCAACTTATGAAGATGAAACAGGCTATAACTATTACTCAGGGCGCTCAGTAACGGAAGTTGGTGCGCGGTTTAAGCTTATACGCGGGGCGGATTGGATTTTGTCTGCGCAAACAACGGAACTGGTGCCCATCAACGCCAGTTATATCAACAGCGCTGTTGCCACGGACACTCTTGAACAACAAGACCTACGCTTGCTCCTAGGCAAAAACTTTGTGATCGGCACGCGCTATCCTCTCTATGCCGAGATTCAAATTGGTGAGCGTTTTCGGCAATCAACCAGCACTGAAAACCATATTGATACCAGCCTTGCATGGCGACCTCTGGCCAATGTGATGTTTCTAGCGCAAACCTTTTGGACGCATGCACCCGCAAGCGGGCTCAGCCCAGATCTCAGCCAAACCAAGGCAGAGCTAAGCATTATATATGACATCAGCAGAAGCTTAGCTTTTCAAATTGGTGGTTTTGATACTGTTTCTGCCCGAAACGCCCTGTCTGAACATGGTGTAATCGCGGGATTATGGATCCATTTCTGACTTAAGTAACATAGCAATAAAAGCTCTGTTTTCTTGCCTTGCAGCATTTTTTCAGCCATTGTGACAACGCTTAACCATAAGCCCCAGCCCCCACCCTGATTTCATGGGGGTGCAATGGACGATGACATGACCTATCTGAATTTTGCCGCACTTGATCAAACACCACTCCTGAACGATCCATATGATCATCTGGTGCTTGAGAATTTCATCCTGCCTGAAAAATTTGGGGCTATTTCGGCTGATTTTCCCAAAGTGCCCGGCCCCGGATCCCATCCACCAAGTGAGGTGGATATTCACGGCGAATTTAAGGGCATGATTGATGAATTGCTTGGCCCTAGTTTTCGCGCGGCAATGGAGAAGAAATTTAATGTCGATTTGACTGGCCGCCCCACAATGTTCACTGTGCGCGGCTTTGTTCGTGAGCGCGATGGTGAAATCCACACGGATACGAAATCCAAAATTCTGACCATCCTTATTTACATGAATGAAGGCTGGGAATCCGATGGTGGTCGCTTGCGTATTTTGCGCTCGGGTACAGATCTTGACGATTATGTGTCAGAAGTCCCTCCCAATGGCGGCACATTATTAGCCTTCCGCCGCTCAGATAACTCATGGCATGGTCATAAACCCCATGAAGGCCCACGGCGCGTTATTCAGCTCAATTATGTCACTGATGATGATGTTGTTGTGCGCGAACAATCCCGCCACCGCCTCTCAACGCGGCTCAAAAAAATAATCAATTTTGTGCGTGGCCGTTAACTCTCAACCCAGATGATTTCTTAGCCAGCTCTCTGCGACTTCGCGGCCTTTATCCCGCAAGGATGTGAGAAATGATAATTTCACATCACCTGCATTGGCTTGATCAAGACCACTCATCATATCTTCAGCCGTTAAACGCTCTAAACGCAAGGCGCGCAATTTTCGCTCAAACGCTGATAAAGCCCAAAATGAGCGGCGCGCTTTATCTTGCAGCATTTTAATAATTTCAATCTCACGCATTAAGGATGAGTTGAAATGTATCTGATCAAGCCGACGCGCTATATCGTGATGTGTTTTGGGAATCTGCGATGACCGCATGGGCGTAATTTGCACAAGTAAAATGGTTGATGTGTAGGACTCGTCAATCAAATCAACCAAAGCGGGATTGGCAACATAGCCACCATCCCAATAGGCCTCGCCATCAATCATGATCGTATGATGTAAAAGAGGCAAGCAGGCCGATGCCAAAATATGATCAACAGTTAAATCAGCATTGCGAAATAATCGCATCTCACCATCTCTGACATGTGTTGCTGAGATCAATAATTTCACAGCCAATGGGCTTTTGAGCGCATCAAAATCAACATATTGTATGAGCAATTCACGCAAGGGATTGAGATCAAAAGGATTGAATTGATAAGGCGACATGGATGAGCGCATCATCTGCCCAGCAATGCCTGCCATTAAACTCAGGAGCGATGAGGAAGATAAAGACCCAACTTTGGTCCAAAAAATGTTTAGACGCTCACGTGCAAGCGCGCGCCCGCCTTCTCGTAAGCCCGAAGCGAGCAGCACCGCATTAACAGCCCCCGCACTAGCCCCGCTGATCGTATCATAGGTAACACGCTCATCCTCCAGCAAGCGGTCAAGCACGCCCCATGTGAACGCGCCGAAAGAGCCCCCGCCCTGCAAGGCCAGAGAAAGTGCAAATGCCGATTTTTCTGTGGAGGTAAATTGCGGCACTTTTAACTCCAATAGGGGCCGTATAGATAAACAGTGACGGATATAACAATCAAATATGACGTGACACTGATTTGAGGCGCCAACATGGCTAAAATCCAGCACAAATTATCAACAGCGGCCTAAAATCTCATCAAAATTGACGCACACCCTAGACAAAAGGCGTAACTCCAGCAAAGGTCACACTGAACGGCAAGGCCCTGATCTCCTTCAGTAAAAGCCGAGCCAAGACCAATAACCCCATATCGCTTGGTGAGGATAAAATATGACCACAACTCAAAAGCCATTGGCACAAGAGCTTCAAGCATTGCGCGAGAAAGTTGCTGCCTGCACACTTCTTCTCAATCACCACGACATTATGAATTATTCCGGCCATGTAAGCGCGCGTATTGCTGGCACGGATACATTTTTCATTCAGCCCATAGACCAGCCGCGCTCAGGCTTACGTCCCGAGCATCTGTTGCTCTGCGATCTCGATGGCAAAGTACTTGAGGGGCGCGCTGGCTCCAAACCACCCGCCGAAGTGGCGCTTCATTGCGAGCTGCTGCGCGCACGGCCTGATGTGATGTCAATTGCGCATTTTCATCACGACATGACCAATGTGTTCACACTCGTTGAAGACGTGCCTTTGCAGCTTATGAAAAATCATGCTGTGCGCTGGGCAAGCGGGATTCCCGTTCACCCCGATCCATCTCATGTTGCAAATCCAACTTTGGGACGCGCCGTAGCACAGACCTTGGGCCCGCACCACGCATTGCAAATCCGTGCCCATGGTCAAGTCGTCACAGCCGAATCCGTTGAAGCCGTGCTGATTGATTCCGTGCATTTTGTTGAAAATGGTATGGCCATGTATTACGCAGCTGCCATCGGCCGCGTGAAACCACTCACACCCGCAGATATTGCCAATTTTGAACGCGATTTTAAGCGTCAACGCCACATCGATAAGCTCTGGCAATATTATGTTGATGGCGCCCGCACCGCTGGCATCATCCCGCATGAGTGGAAACTCTATTGATAAACACGGCGCTGACTGGACAAACTGTCATACGCATCGTAGTCTTATCAACTAATTAGAGAGCTAATTAAATTAAGGGCGCTCGTCGCCCTTAACCATTTAATATAGCCGGGAGGAAAAGGTTAAACCCATGCATGATTTGGATGAAGAGCACGACCACGCCGGTTTATCAGAGGCCGATAAAGCAGCAATGGCACAATTTATTTGGTCGCAAGAAAGCGTTGAATTACGCACCATTGGTATCGACATCGGCAGTTCAACATCACATTTGCTTTTTGCAAAAGTGACACTGCAACGACAAGCTCAGGGCCTGTCGAGCCGCTTTGTGGTCACGGGGCGCGAAGTTGTCTGGCGCTCCCCCATCATGCTGACACCATTTCTGCCTGACGGCATGATTGATGCACATGCGCTGGATCATTTCATTCACGATTCCTATCGCGCCGCAGGCATGAAACGCTCAGACGTTGATTCTGGAGCGGTTATCTTAACAGGCGAGGCCATAAAGCGTAAAAATGCCCGCGCCATTGATGAACTATTTGCAAAAGAAGCAGGAAAATTTGTCTGCGCAACCGCTGGCCATAAACTTGAATGCACTCTGGCGGCGCATGGCTCTGGCGCAGTAGCCCTATCTCGCAGCCGTGGCGAATGCCTGCTGCATGTTGATATCGGCGGGGGCACAACCAAATTAGCACTGATCGACAAAGGTAAAATTATCAGCGTTGCTGCATTTGCTGTTGGCGGCCGCCTCATCGCGCAAGATCATGAGAAGAATTGGACACGCCTTGATCATTCCGCATGGCTGGTGGCAAAAGATCTCGGGCTCACATTAAGTCCCTCAACGGCAGCTGATCTGTCTGTACGACACAAAATCGCAGCGCGCCTTGCTGACATTGCCATTGATCAAATGCAAAATGGCGCATGTGATGAATTAGGCCGTTCGCTTGAACTCACCGAGCCGCTGGCACGCCATATCAAACCACAAGCCATTACCTTTTCAGGGGGCGTGTCGGAATATTTATTTGGGACACAAAGCGAAGAATTTGGTGACATTGCCCGCCTTTTGGCAAATGAAATTACAGCACGCTTACCGCAAAAAATTGGATTGCCTGTTATTGATCCCGGCAATCGCATTCGCGCTACAGTGATTGGTGCATCGCAATTTACTGTGCAAGTCAGCGGCAAAACGATTTATTTGCCAAAGCCAGATGTCTTGCCCGTGCACAATGTGCCTGTTGTTCCCATAGCGCTTGATCTCTCCGGCACTATTGATGAAGAGGCCGTTACAGAAGCTATTTTGCAAAAGACGAGCCAGCTTGATCTTGATCCCCTCGGCAAATTAGCTGTGTCCTTTTCATGGCATGGCGATCCCGATTACCCCCGCCTGAATGCGATGGCAAAAGCCATTATGCGCGCTGTCGCACCTAAAGGCACGCGCAACGCAATGCTGCTTCTGATGATAGATGGTGACATCGGTAAAACCATGGGGCGTCTTTTGCATATGGAGCATCATTTGCAAAGCGACATCATCTCAATTGATGGCGTGCAATTGCAAGAGCTTGATTATGTCGATGTCGGCGAATTAATTTCGCCCCCTGGCGTCGTCCCTGTGGTGATCAAATCATTATTATTTTCATAAAGAGGTGAGGAACATGTCAGACACTCAACCACGCTATGGCGTTGATCCCTATCTTGATTGGGTTGCCAAAGAAGGCATTCCCGTCACAGAAGATTATGGCATTGATCTGTTCGCCGTTGAAACACGTCTATGGGATCGTGTTGGCGTCAAGGGCGCGGCCGTCCACCTCAAGGGACGCGGCGATTTTTGCAATATGTTTCTCTATGACATCCCAGCAGGCGGCTCAACAGCACCTCAAAAGCATCTCTATGAAGATGTGATTTATGTCCTCGAAGGAACGGGCAGCACACAAATTGAACTCCGTGACGGCAGCAAACGTAGTTTTGAATGGGGCCCCAAAAGTCTCTTTGCCATACCGCTTAACGCCAAGCATCGTCACTTCAATGGCTCGGGCCGCGAGCGCGCTCTGCTTGTCAGCACAACTGATATGCCATTGGTGATGAACACATTCCACAATGAGCGTTTCGTCTTTGATAATGATTTTGATTTTGCTGAGCGCACTGGCAAAAACGAATATTACACAGGCGAAGGTGACCTCATCACAGTGCGCCCGGGCAATCATATGTGGGAAACCAATTTCGTGCCAGATCTCGCCGCCATTGAGCTCAAATCATGGGGTGATCGCGGCGCTGGAGGCACTAATATTATGTTTGTGCTTGCTGACGGAACAATGCACGCACATATTTCGGAAATGCCCGTTGGAACATATAAAAAAGGTCACCGGCACGGCCCGGGCTTTCACGTCATGTGCGTGACAGGCCATGGCTATTCACTTCTGTGGTTTGATAAAGAGCAAGATTTTTTACGCATTGATTGGAAACACGGCGTCGTCTTCCCCCCTGCCGATCAACAATTCCATCAGCATTTTAACACCAGCGGCCATCCCGCACGTTATCTTGCCACAGGTGTCGGCGGTTTACGCTATCCGCTCACGCATGCGCAGCGTCGCTCCTTATTGGGTGTCAAGCCTGGCGAAAAAGGCGCTGTCTCCACCAGCATAAAAGAAGGCGGCGATCAGATCGAATATGAAGATCAAGATCAACGCATTCACCGCATTTGGCTTGATGAAATGCGCAAACATCATGTCGACCCAAAAATGGAAAAATTCTTTCCGCACGGCGCATAAATCAATCCCCTTATCTAATGAAGGATGTGCAAACCGCATCCTTCTTTTTAGGAACACATTATGTCAGATATTCACCTCACCCTCTCCTGTGGCGATTATGAAATCGTCCGCGCACTCAAAGAAGGCAAAGTTAAGCCTGATGGCATTGAATTAACTGTGCTGACCAATATGGATTCAAGCACACGCCATTGGCGCTTTTTGCGTAACAAGGAATTTGAAGTCGCCGAACTCTCATCCTCATCCTATTTAATTGCGCGTGATGCCGGCTGGGAGTTTGATGCGATACCAGTATTTTTACATCGCCGCTTTCGCCACGAATTTGTATTTATAAATACGACTAAAAATATACGCACACCCAAAGATTTGATTGGCAAGAAAATTGGTGTCAAAAGCTATCAAGTCAGCGCTATTTTATGGATGCGTGGCATATTAGAACATGAATATGGTGTGCCTCATAAATCAATTGAATGGTTCTCAGAAATTGATGAGGATGTAGATTTTGAGCCACCATCCGATCTTAAGCTAACGCGTCTTCCCGACGATAAGTCTGTGGAGGATATGCTTGTGAAAGGCGAGCTTGATGCTGTGATTCACCCAGATGTGATTGACCCCATTTTAAATGGCGTGCCTCATATCGCCCGCTTATTCGAAAATTATAAAGAAGAAGAAATTGCCTATTATAAGAAAACCGGCATATTCCCGATCATGCATGTGATGGGCATAAGACGCGATATTGTTGAACAATATCCATGGGTGCCCGTTAATCTCTACAAGGCCTTTAACGAAGCCAAAGCCGTGGGAATGAAGCGTATGTTTAACCCACGCATTGCTCCTCTTGCATGGTACCGCCACGCATGGGAAGAGGAGCGTAAATTACTGGGGCCAGACCCCTGGGAATATGGCATGACCGAGCAAAATCGGAAAACGCTTGAAACCCTTGTCGGATATTCGTATGAGCAAGGCCTGATGAAACGCAAATGGGGTTTGGACGAACTCTTTTTGGATATGTCACAGGGCCGCAAACGCGGCGGTTTCCGCATTTAAACGAAACGAGCGAGGCTCCATGTCTTTTTTCAATCCCATCTATCTCCAAAACGCCGTGCGCGCTGCGCTTGATGAAGATTTGGGTCGCGCTGGTGATATTACGACTCTGGCCTGCATTCCCGCAGGCCAAAAAGCCTCAGCTGTGATGGTGCCACGCAAAGCAGGCACTCTCACAGGCGTGCCAATTGCACAAGCAAGCTTTCATATTTATGACCCGTCTCTCAAAGTCGAAACTTTGGTTGACGATGGCACACGCGTGGAGGCTGGCAAGCCCGTGTTGCGCGTTTCGGGTGATGCGCGCTCCATTCTCACAGCTGAACGTGTCGCGCTTAATTATATGACGCGCATGTCTGGCATTGCGACACTCACATCACGTTATGTTGACTTGGTAGCGCACACCCAAGCAAAGATTTGCTGCACACGCAAAACCACCCCGGGCCTGCGTGCCTTTGAAAAATATGCTGTACGCTGTGGCGGTGCAATGAATCATCGCTTTGGTCTTGATGATGCCTTTCTGATTAAAGACAATCACATCGCTGTTGCCGGCGGCATCAAACAAGCCCTCAGAGCTGCTAAAGCAGCGGCAGGCCATTTGGTGAAAGTGGAAATCGAAGTTGATAATCTTGATCAGCTGCGCGAAGTTCTAGATGAAGGCGCCGACTTCGTCTTGCTTGATAATATGAGCCTTGATGATATGCGCCAAGCTGTTGCTCTCTCAGCTGGACGCGTTAAATTTGAAGCCTCAGGCGGGGTCACAACGGATAGTGTGAAAGCGATTGCCGAAACGGGCGTTGACCTGATTTCATCAGGCTCCCTAACCCATTCAGCTCCTGTGCTTGATATCGGTCTTGATATCGAAATGATCTAAGATTTCATCACACAAAAAGGCCGCCTAGAGCGGCCTTTTTTCTTGCGCGGATATACTAATTACTCCGCTGCTTTTTGCGCAAATTGCTTTTCAAGCTCGGACATACCAAGAGTGCGCCAATCCTCATCCTTTGATACGACACCCTCAAAGGAATGAAGCGCAGCATGGGGAATACGTGGTTGATGCGCTCCAATAGCTGGCCCACCATTTTTGATGGTCTGCGCCGCCTCAACCATTTGCTTGCGAAATTCAACAATCGCCAAATCACTTGCACCCAAACGATCTTGAGTGCGATCCGCTATCGGGCCCATTGTCTCCCACATCGCAATGTCTTGATTGGGTATGCCGCGAATGCCTGTAAAATTACCAAGCTTCATTAATGTGCGGTCTTGCTTATATTTATTTGCACGCGTACGGACACGACGAAATTCATCATCAACATCAATACCGACTTGCGCGCCTAAAAACTTACGCCATGTCTCGGTATCAGGCACACCTGCCCCTCCCCACGCGATGAAGTAAAAATAAGTATGTGTATCATCGCTCGGAATATGCAAAATCGCGACATTATACGTGTTCACAGAGGGTATTTGCACAGTATAGGGCGCGATGAAGAGAGTTGTGCGCACATACACATGTGTTGCTGCATTAGTAATAGGGCGGCGCAACGCAGCGTAACGAAAGCCAAAAGATGTACGCTCCACATATAAACGTGGCGCCTTATCAGTTGAAGGGCGCAACCAACTTGTATCTGTTGCTTTAGCGCCCTGCACGCGCGCAGGAACCATATCCGAAGAATGAAGGCTGGAGGAATGAGCGCTGTCAATCGCTCCTTCCAAAATCTGCGCCCAATTACAATCCACAACCATTTTCGCAATAGAAATATGTGTATCGTCATGAGGAGCAAAAACTGGCGCGTCAAATGCGGGCTTCTCGTCTGCTGGGCCCATATAAACCCAAATAAAACCCGCAGCTTCATGCGTTGGATAGGCTTTGTGTTTGACTTTTTCGAGCAGTCCAGATTCTGCGGGTTCAGACGACATCTCAACGACATTGCCCTCAACATCCATTTTCCAGCCATGATAAAGGCAACGCAAACCACATTCTTCATTGCGCCCTAATACCAATGATGCACGCCGATGTGGGCATAATTCATCCATCACGCCAACACGGCCCTCACTGTCGCGAAACACGACGAGATCTTCACCTAATAGACGGATTTTTATGGGGTCTCCATCCGCCTCTGGCACTTCTTCACTCATACATGCGGGCAGCCAATGCCGGCGCATAATCTCACCCATGGGCGCACCATGCTCAACACGGCACAAAAGGTCATTTTCCTCAGGGGTTAACATGATCTGATCCTGTCATAAACGCGGCCATAAGGCCCAAAGGGCAATCAAGACTTGCCGTTGACACATAAACACTTTAGACCTCTAATTTCTTGATCGTCAAGAGGGCGCCTCGGCCCGCGGTCACAAATCCACGCTTTTAGACATGAAGGCATACCCATGAGCATGACCACCACGCCCTCACACAGCCTGACATCCGATCTCACTGTGCGGATTAAGAGCAAATGTGAGATTGCGCGTGGCATTGTGCAATTTGACCTTATTCCCGCCTCGGGCAATTCATTGCCTGCCTTCACAGCTGGCGCGCATATTGGCGTGCGCGTGCCCAATGGACTCTTGCGTAAATATTCACTTTTCAGCGCAACTGATGATCTCAGCCATTATTCAATTGCTGTAAAACGTGAAGAGAAGGGAACGGGAGGTTCACGCTCCCTGATTGATCATACCGCCATCGGTGATGAACTCAGCATAACACCACCCGTCAATGATTTTCCCTTAGCAACGCACGCCGCATCAAGCCTTCTGATTGCAGGCGGCATCGGCATTACGCCACTTTATTCTATGTTTCATGAGATTAAATATCACGGCAACGGCCGCGTGAAATTAATCTATCTCACAAGAGATCAAGCCAGCACCGCCTTTTATGATGAACTCTCATCACCTCAATATAAAAGCGATGTGACCATTCATCATGACAACGGCCACCCCGATGAAGCCTTTGATCTCTGGCCGCTTCTAGAAAAACCAATGGGCCGCCATCTCTATTGCTGTGGCCCGCGCCCCCTGATGGATGCCGTGCGTGATATGAGCGGCCATTGGCCCAGCAGCAATGTTCATTTTGAAGATTTTGGCACGACATCTGCCGCCCATCACAGAGATGATCGCCCCTTAACTGTTCATCTCACACATTCACATAAAACCATTACAGTCCCGGCTAATGTCACAATATTGGATGCGGTGCGTGCGCATGGCATTCATGTCTCGAGCTCATGTGAAAGCGGCAGCTGTGGCTCATGTAAAACACGCCTGATCAGCGGAGAGGCTGATCACCGCGATTTAGTTCTCGCCCCACATGAGCAAAATGACTATATTATTCCCTGTGTTTCGCGCGCCAAAAGTGACGCCATTGAGATCGACCTTTAATGCCTGAAAATGACTCTCCTCAGCCTCTGCGACTTGGAATTATCGGACTCGGACGTGCCTTTAGTTTAATGGAGCCATGTCTGGCGCATGATCCTCGTATCCATATCGCGGCAGGCACAGATCCTCGCAAAGAAGCACGCGAATTTTTCGAACGTCATTATGACGCCAAAACCTATGCCAGCGCAGAAGAGCTTTGCAAAAATCCTGATCTTGATGCTGTCTATATTTCATCCCCGCATCAATATCATCGCCACCATGTGGAACTTGCTATGCGCAATGGCAAACATGCGCTTGTTGAAAAGCCCATGGCACTAAGCCTGCACGATTGCGAAGCGATGATTGAGGCCGCTCATAAAGCACAGCGTGTGATGATTATAGGCCATAGCCATAGCTTTGACCTTCCCATTAAGCGCAGCGCTGAACTCATCGCCTCCCAACAATATGGCGCGGTTAAGATGATTCACGCGCTGCAATACACTGATTTTCTCTATCGGCCGCGCCGCCCCGAAGAGCTTGACACCTCACGCGGAGGTGGTGTGATTTTTAATCAAGCGCCACATCAAATCGACATCATTCGCTTGCTTAGCGGAGGGCGCGTTGCGTCAGTGCGCGCCATGATTGGACGCTGGGATGAAACACGCCCGACCGAAGGCGCCTATAGCGCTTTGCTGACATTTGAAAATGGTGCCTTTGCCTCCCTCACCTATTCAGGCTATGCGCATTTTGATAGCGATGAATGGAATGAGTGGATTGGGGAAAGCGGGCAGAGTAAAAACCCTGATCATTACGGCGCAGCGCGCTCAAAGCTCAGCGCTATCGGTCATCAGTCCGAGGAGATCGCGCTTAAAAACGACTATAACTATGGCGGTCAAAAATATTCAGCGCCCCTATCAACACAAACCGAAAATAGCCCATGGCATCAGCATTTCGGCTCGCTCATCATCTCCTGCACCAAAGCTGACCTCCGCCCCATGCCGCATAAAATTATGATCTATAACGATAAGCAACGCCAATCACTTGATTTGCCGCGCCCCATAGTTCAGCGCAGTGAAGTGATTGATGAATTATATAATGCCATACGTCATAATAAGCCCGCATTGCATGACGGCGAATGGGCGCTTGCCACAATGGAAGTGTGTTTCGCTTTGCTGCAATCCGCGCAATCGCAAAGTGAAATACGCATGACCAAACAGAAAGCATGTTATTAATTTTTTAGAACGAGCCTAGCTCGACTCATGTGATGGAATGAATCATGACGCGTCTTACAGAAGATAATGATATTGGTTCTGCCATTTTACGTCATTGGCGTGAAGCTGTTCCGAATGATCGCCTCGCACATTTGATTAAGGATGCCACGCGCGGCCTTACACGTGCGCTGCAAATGCGCTTAACAGAGCATGGTGTATCATTTGGGCATTGGACCTTTTTGCGTATTTTATGGGAAAATGATGGCATCACACAACGCGACCTTAGCGAACGTGCTGGACTTATGGAGCCAACGACATTTTCTGCCCTCAAAGCTATGGAACAACGCGGCTATATCACGCGGCGCCAATTGCCTGATAGCCGACGCAAAGTCTATGTATTCCTCACCCCCAAAGGACGGGCGTTACGAAATAAACTTGTTCCCTTGGCTGAAGATGTGAATGCGCGCGCCGTTGCCGGAGCATCACAAACAGCCATTGCTCAAGCACGAAAATTGCTCTTATTGATGATTGAAAATCTGGCGCAAGATGAAAAGGAAATGGCCTCACATCACCGCATGCCATCAACTCGCGCTTTAGCACGCTTAAATATAACTCCAACAAAAGGAGCCAAACAAAAAGCAAAAAGTCACACGCCACCCCCTGCTAAAAAGCGTAAGGCCAAAACCACATGAGTTCTTCAATCAGTGCATTAGCCATTCAAATCATCCAGATCATCTGGATTGATGTGCTTTTATCAGGCGACAATGCCGTGGTGATTGCCTTAGCCTGCCGCTCTCTGCCAGGTCGCAAAAAAAATATAGGCTTAGTGCTTGGGGCTAGTGCAGCTGTTATAATGCGTCTTCTATTGACTGTGATTGTCCTCAATCTCATGACAATCCCATGGCTCAAAATTGTCAGTGCAGTCTTACTCATTTATATCGCCGTTAAACTTTTACTTGATGATGGCGAAAGTCACTCCATGGATGAAGCGGCATCACTATTGCACGCTATTAAATTGATTGTGATTGCCGATGTCATTATGTCGCTTGATAATGTGATTGCAGTTGCAGCAGCAGCACGTGGATCATTTCCACTTATTTTATTTGGGCTTATTTTGTCTATTCCGCTTATTATCTTTACATCGCAATTATTTATTGCGCTGATTGAACGCTTTCGCGCTCTGATATGGGCCGGAGCCGCTCTCTTGGGCTGGATTGCAGGCGAACTCTGCCTCACCGATCCCATTTTATCCGATGTGTC
>Ga0164296_1001223_pt1 | contig 27955 bp, 44 predicted proteins | sample GEODES057metaG_FD_113533 | JGI IMG/M metagenome (GOLD analysis project Ga0164296, IMG submission 113533) | Dystrophic lake water microbial communities from Trout Bog Lake, Wisconsin, USA - GEODES057 metaG | ecosystem: Environmental > Aquatic > Freshwater > Lake | place: USA: Trout Bog Lake...
AAATGAAGTATCAACACCTGGGTTAAGCCGCATAAAAACGTGGCCGACACTATCCTGGCTACCTCCTAATGTTAAGGTTGGGCCATGTGGTACAATTAATGATTTTGTTTTTAAATTCCAATCGACAATAGTATTGGGCCCGTTTGGGGTCCGTACCCAGTCGGGCTTTTGCGCAAATGCGCTGAACGAAAGCAGCATGAAAAATAGACCGAGTAGCTTTTTCATTTTTTAATCATTATGGTATAGTTGTACTGTACTTGTTTGGATATACCACCAGGTAGTATCCTGTCAATAGTGAGAAGCCGGTCGATACTATTTGAAAGCTGCCGGCAACACTGTTATAATGCACGTCCACCCCTTCAGTTACACTGAAAAATGCCCCATTTTGCTGGGCATAAATTGTGTAGCCTGATTTGCCAACCAGGTAAGGATCCGTAAACGTATTTGATGAATTATCCCACCTTGCATCGCTATTAAAAAACAGATAATAATCATAAGCAGTGTCGTGTACCGGTGGTCCCAGTGGTGTAACTATTGGCCAGCCATTTACCGGTATACCATTGCTTTGAATATTAAATTCGATATTACCAGTCGAGTTGGCTGCCGTTGCATAACTTACAGCGGCCTGGGTATTACTTATACTAACCTGCTGACTAAATACCAGCGTATCATCCCACGTAAATGATTGGCCCGCATACGGATAATTATTTACACTTCCGAAATTATTATCATTGATCAGTTTAAAAAGCTGATCAAATGTGCCATACGTCATCAAACAAACATCATAGATGTTTTGGTTGCTTAATGCTGTGTAGGTCCTGATCATTGCCTTTTAATTGTATTGTATGTTCGGGTTAATCGTTAAAGTACCATCGGGCGCCTGCGTAATAACCGGGCTATTGCATTGGTAACCGTCGCTCTGCAGCTGCTGAATCATTACCCGGGCTAATACCTGGTTTTGACCGCTGGAATTTTGATAAGCGAAAATCCCCACACCATCGGCCGGATATTGTTTCCACCACCCCGGGAAAGCAGATATTGTATCCTGTACATGCTGCTGATCGGATTGTGCAATTACAAAATCACCGGTATTAGGATCGATGTACAGATCATTGCCTAATAACATAAAATCATACCTGGGTGTCATCCGATTATTTAAATACTAATTGTACATTCTGTAAATGATTCGGCTTTGGCCAAGGCCGCGGCTGTAATAGTTGCAAGGCCAGCTGTTGTATCACTGACCACGCCCTCCAGCGTTGTTATATCGTCGCTTATTTGTGCGATGTAAGCAGCTATAAACGTCACAGGATTAGTAAGCAAAGCCATCTTAGCAAGCCTGATAGCAATCTGATCAAGCTGAGCATTGCACTGGTTTACAACACCAGTTACATAAGCCTGTAAGGTCTCACAATCCGGGATGTTGTTAATATCATTTACAATTTTATCCGTGTTCATTTTAACCTATCTGAACAATGCTTGAATAGCATTGAAATAATGATTGCTTGATGCTTTCTAAATCAACCGTATTAAGCGGAACTGATGAAACTCCCGATGGAGTATCAACCGTAATATTCTCGATTGCTGTGATCAGCTGGCCCAGTAACTCTACCAGTGTTTCGCCTAAAATTGCTTTTTGCGGCACAGTATCTGTTCCTGTTAATATAATGCCGTCTAAAGTTACCAAATACACCATCTGGAGGGCGCTGGTCATAGCTATGTACGGCACATTTTTAGTGCTCCACATCACTATTACCGTACTGCCAATGGCTGGTATTTTTAAAAACCCGTCATCAACTTCAGGCATTAATAAAACATTCCCCAGGTCAGTTACAGCTTTGCCGCTGATTGGCGTGCATGTGCATGTGCGCGAATTTTGATCGACGGCAATGACAGTTGCCGTAACCATATGAATTTCGTCTTTTAAATGAGTGCCGGCCAGCTTTTGGATCGACTCTTTGATAACGCTATCGCTCATTATGAGGCTAATGCTTGAAAGCATAAAAATAACCAGAAGGCTGTTGATTAAATTACCTCAAAAAATGTACGGTACATTTGAAATTAACTATGGCATCCATGCTTTTAAGCATAAATGCGCGCCAATTTTATTAATTTTATATCATGACATCACCCATCAACATACCGCCGATCGTGACTGAACCGCTGCAGGTGTCACGAAACCTGATCATACCTACACTGGTTAGAGAAGTTGATCAATTACAACGGGCGTTTTTCTTACAAAACTTAAATGTTGTGGCACAGGATCCAGGTGTTGGATATAATTCCCCCCTGGGAACAATTGTTTTATCAGATATCTTATTCCATTCTCAAACCTATACCAATGAGTCAGGCATAACTGTGACGTTTCCTGATATTCTACTGCAGGCAGTATTGCTATCAGTAAACCAAACCAAAAACATTGTAAAAACCCAAATTCAGGGCCGCGCTGGTACTATCAAAGAATATATCGGCATGGGCGATTATTCATTATCCATCAGGCTTATAATTTGTGGCGATAATGGGGTATACCCTGAGCAGGCAGTTCAGGACATTGTAACAATGTGCAATTGCAATAAGGAAATAACCGTTACCAGCAAATACCTGAATAAGTTCGGCATTCAATACCTGGTGATTGAAAGCTATGACATCAATCAGGATGAAGGCCAATACTCACGCCAAGCAATAAGCATATCAGCATCTTCAGATAAACCGGTGAATTTAAGATTCAAGTAAAATGCTAATCGTTACCGTAAAGATTTTTATTAACCAGGTACCCACTGCTGATTTCCCCACCCGCGGGTATGAGTTTGAATTGGACTTTGTAAATGAGTTTGAGGCAAATAATTCATGGAGGGATTTTACAGATGAACTTAAAATTACTCTTCCGAAAAACTTTGCTTACACCGATACAACAGGAACGGTGGTCGTTAACCCGGCAAATACCGCTACCAACATTGGGGGCTTTAGTTCTGGAGCACCGCTATTTATGAAAGGTGACGAAATTACCATAGTGGCCGGGTACACTTATCAGCTAAACAACCAAACCATCACAGATACAGCTACAATATTTTCTGGATACGTTCGAAGTGTAACTAGTAAAAAGCCGTACACCCTGATGTGTGAAGATTATATGTTTAAGCTGAAGCAGCTGCCGGCTCCCAACAAACTTTTCTTAGGGTCAAAATATACTTTAGAAACAATGCTGGCTGAGCTAGTCGCACCATTGGGCTATGCTGTAAACCAAACTGCACAAACAAGCATAGGCGATTTCAGGTGCCAAAATGAAACGGTAATGGATGTTTTGGCCAGACTACATAAAGATTACCATTTTATATCTTATTTCGGGCAGCCGGCGCAAATTGCCGCAGGATCAGGATTGGTGCAATCAGTCCCACAACTATTTTGCGGACCATTTGTAGTTTATCAAACACCAGGTAATACCTATCAATTTGTTTTTCAAGGAAACATTATAAGCGACGAGCTGGAATATGCACGTCAGGATGACGTTGTATTGTCGGCACTCGCCTATTCAATCAATAAAGTATCGGTTACCGGTACTACAAAAGATGGAGCAACTAAAACCAAGCAGCAACGACTTGAGGCGTTAGTGACCTATCAAAATGGAAAGTTTACTTCTAAAATTAATCCTCCCGGGCAACAGGCAGACTTTCCAGCCAATTACACCGGCGATCGGCGCACACTCTATTTTTGGAACGTAACAGATCCAAACAAATTAGTTGCATTGGCTCAGGCAGAATTGCAGCGGTATTATTACACTGGCCTGCGCGGAAAATTCACCACATTCGGGGTGCCATTTGTTAGACAGGGCGATATCGCCGAAATTTATGATACTGTACTACCAGAGCGCCAGGGCCGATATATGATCAAATCAGTTCAATATAAATTTTCTGTAGACGAAGGTTTGAGGCAGATTGTTGAACTGGATTATCGTGTTGGTGACATTACTCCAGGTAGCACACCTTCGATATATTAAAATAATAAGTCCTTGTACTTTTAATTTGAAAATTCATAATTTTGAGCTTAACCTCAAAATTATGAAAATCTTATCGACATTAGTTTTTTCAATAATTGTCCTTTTTTTTCTTTCTTGCGGCGACAGCAACACGCCCAGTAATACGTCCAGAAACTTACTAATAAAGCAAGCTATTAAACCATTTAATATCGATAGCCTTTGTTCAGCAATAAAAAAAGACTCGCTTTATGATGTCCGGGATGTGTACTATAATAAGGCGGATAGCTCTTTGAACATTGCTTTTACCAATAAAGATAATGCCGTTAAAGATGGAACTTATTCAACCAAATATTTTGAAGACACTTATCGAATAGATACGATTGCAATGGTGGATGGCATCTCGTTGTTTGAATACAAAAAGAATAAAAGCTTAGCCGGTGGTAATTATAAAAAGCCATTGGAGGTAAGCAGTAAAAAAGCCTATGCTTTGACAGAGGCTTTTAAAAACAAATACATTATCGGGGGATATTGCGAACCTTTAAAAAGCTATTTGCAGGAACACATGAATGACCCCGATAGTTTTGAAGAAGATAAGGTTTGGGTTGAATGGCTTGGTGCTGATAATTTTTTAGTAACTATGACTTATCGAGGCAAAAATGCTTTTGGTGGACTTGTTCTAAATAAGTGTTCAGCACATATAAATATTCAAGGCGACCTGAGTGATTTTAAAGATTTAACAGGCCTATAAACACTAATCTGCCAGCACTAATTGACTATCATTCACAGCTGCCATAAGCACCTCAGTAACTTTGTCGCGTATTTGGTCCATGGTATTTTTACCTATACTGATGGTCTCAATTTTAAATTCCTTCACTAGAGAGTCAATCTTAATATTGAAGGTCGTCGTCTTTGAGCCGGTGACTTTTGAAGACGCGCTTCCGAGCGAGGATCCGCCTGGTGTTGTTTTTAGTCCTTTTGCCAATGGTCCCGGTTTCTGATCATCACCCACCATTTTTTCCATGGTAGTTTTTACGGTTTGAGTGGTAGTAAGATCGGCGGTAGCTTTAATGCCAAGCCAGCTTTTCAGCTTTTCATACCATTTCTCTATTTTATCGAATATAGGTTTAAGCACATTATCCCAAACCCATAATAACCCCTTTCCTATTTCTTTAATTAACCACCAGGCCAATTCCAATATCTTAGCCACCAGCCAAATAACTTTTATCTTTTCCAGAAATACGTAAATAGTGTGTAGAACATCAATGACACCTGCAACTACTTTAAAAATCACGTCAATCACTGGTGGCAAATAGCTTAAAACAGTGCCAAGAATATCCCTTAGCCATGTAATTAAACTCATTACAGGGCCTGAAAATTGAGCGAGTGGACCAATCAAGCTTTTTACACCATTAACAATGCTCATAATGATTGGCATAAATGAATCGGATATTGGCTTGACAAATTTAAAATATGCCTTATATGCGTCGATAATACCCTTAAACAAATCATCAGGACTGACCTTTTTAAAATTCAATCCAAGATTTGCAAAAAATCCATTGATTTTTTCAACCATCACCCCAACATGGGCATTAATAAATTTAAAAACATCGCCGATAATAGTAAGGCCGGTTTTTAATAATGGCAAAAGAGTTTTGGCTATTTCAACAATTGCGCTACCCAAGTTTTCTTTGATATCATCAACAATATGGCCAAGAAGCACAAACGGCCCAGTACCAACCGCTGCATTCGCTTTTGCAGACCCGCCGAACTCAGTATTCAGTTCTTTTAAAATAACGCGCTGAGCTTCCGCTGTGTGCCCTGTTTGCACCAATGATTTAATTACTCTCTGCTGGTCCTCGCTAAATGCGACACCAACACGGCGTAAAGCTGTCATACCGCGGATGGGATCGTTGAGCGCTTTGCCAACCTGAACAGTGGCCGAGGTAAGATCTTCACCCATTTTTGAGGAAAGATCAAGGATGGCCGGCATAGCGTCATTATAAATGGCGCCTTTGATAGAGGTAAAGGTCAATAAGATACTTTGCGTTTTGGTGATTACCTTATCATCAAAAAGTGAGGTGCTGGCAAGTTCTTCAGATTGTTTATGAAGCGCCTCTGCCGATAATCCTGCTGCTCCGCCGGTTGATTTTAAAGATGCAGCCAGCTGAGCATTTGCCTGGGCAAACTTATTAAAATCAACTATGCTTTCTTTTACAAAATCAAATACTTCAAAAACAGCAAATGCCTTGAGCGCCATTGATTTTAGGCTACCCAAAGCATTATTTACGCCGCCCAAGCTTTTCTCAAAATGCAAAGCATGTCCTTCAGCAGCTTGTAATTTACCGCTGGCTAAATCCTGTAGGTTAATGACATAATTTACATTTTCTTCCATGGCATTACTTTTCCATTTGACCGGTAGTTTTTAAACCAAACTCCAGACGACTCCACATTTTAGCAAAATCATCATCTGAAAGAGTATCCGGATCGATTGCGAAATTGCTGTAAAATGCCATCAGCGCACAGCGTTTAGAATATTCCGAGCTCCAGTCTTCTATACGGTACTCGTCTAATTTTTTTTTAGCGAGTCAGTAGCTATATTTAGAAGTGACGCACAGAAGGTCGCAGCGCCGATATTGTAGATATCATTTTCTGGGGCTTCGCTGGTAATTCTTGGATCACTTTCTTCCTTGATCAGGCAAACTTCAAGCAACTCCAATGCTGCTGACATAGCTCCGGTCATTGCTTTATCCAGGTACCGATATTTCGAAAGCCGTGATGGTTCTTTAACGTAACCGATTACCTGATCATCGCCATTCTTTAACAGAAATGGATGAACTTTAACGCCAAATCTGGTGGACAGCTGTTGAGCTTTTTCGAAAATGTCTTTTTCGGTGAGTACTGCATTTGCTGCAGGAATATTATTTTTTGCCATAAATATTAAGCTTGCCTGTCAATAAGGCCAATGATCAATGGAATGGTTACCAAAAGTTTTGTTTCGCCCTGGCTGGCAGCAAATGGATCTTCCAAAAACTCTACAGCCCGTAAAATATCACGCACCGGTGACTGGCCGGTATTGGCAAATACAACTGGCAAATCAAAATAAGGTATTTGCAGCGGATCATTATTAGGTGCAGCATTAATGATCTGAAACCATAGATCGCTGTACATTTCGATGCTGCCTTCATACTCCTTATTGCCATAACCACGGCCAATAGGATCATAACCGGCACCGTAAATATTTTCTTTCTTTTGCTTACGGCTATAGCTGATTTTTGTAATCTGCGTTACGGGCGTAATGCCTAAAAGTGGCAGCGAAATGCTACCCCAATCGTAAACTACACCATTGATAATTGGTATTCCTGCCATGTTATGTTAAAGATTGTGTGTAACCAATTGGAACTACTATTTGCCTTGCAACGCCATCAGGTAAAATGTTTACTGTAACCGAAACACTGCCGGTAGACAATACATTTTGAGCAGGATTAATTACAACGCTATCACCTGAAATTTCTGAATTACGGACCATTTGGGTCAATGGCGCCTTAGCCAGAGTTTCCATGTAAGCAATGGTGGTATTTGACAATGTGCCATCGCTGTTTAAAATCAGCGGACCATTTAATACTGGAAGCAGTGCTGAATAAATCCCGCGTTTTGCTTTTTGAATGGTTCGGTTATCCTGGATAAAAGCATAGCTGCTTGAAATGCTTATTGCTGTATTTGCATGACAGAAATAGCTGCCAGCATAACCCACATATTTTAAAAGGAAAATATACCGGTAAGCATCTAGCGTAGTAAGCAAATTGTTGGTAACTGAAGAATCGCTAAACAATTTACCATTTGCAAATGCCAGGATCTCGCACTCAGTACCATTGCTGATATTGAATTTGGCTAGCCAACCTATGTCCTCGTTTACATTTGCCAAAGCAACAGCTCCAAGAGCAGCGCCCAGGGTAGTAATAGATTTTCCAAATGTCAGATACAACAGGGCGCCCATCCCGCCCCCATCCTGCGAAATAATTGCGGATGCGGTATTTGCCGTTAATACCGAAAGATCTGTTAATGTTGAAATATCCGAGGTGCCGCTTAAATCGGCGCCATATAAACCGATCAAAGGAGCATGCAGAGTATCTTGAGCTTTGTTTTGGGTATCGATCGCCGTAAGATCTGCAGTTGTAAATGCCGCCGAATCTTTGAAGACGCCCCATTGGCGCAAAGTACCATTTGCAAAGCTTTGGACTGTTGCAATTTCGCTGAAGGTATATGATCCACCTGGTACTGCAAAAATCCCCACATACAATACGCCGTTTGGCTGAATGCGGAAGAATTCGCTGATATGGTAGTAATAAACTGCATTACGCGATGCCACGCCACCCGAGAATTGGGTAAGCGTACCGGCAAGGGTTGCACCTGAGCTCAGCGTAACAACTACCGGTGTGCCGCTATTTAAGAAAATACCCAAGCCTTTACGTGCGGTAATAGTTACAGTGGCCGTTGATACGGTTGCAACATATCCGGTTGTCTGCGTATTTGCATTGATTGCTGCTGCAATTTTAGTGGCAACGGCAGCTACAGTTGTTTCTGTTGATGCTTTGGTATAGCTACCCAGCGTGATCACGCTACCAAATGGCTCATTAACCGCAATTACGATTGTATCGCCATTGGTGCCTGCGGTAGTAACCAAATAGGTCGCAGTCGCTTGAGTTTCGTCCGAATACGAATAGCTAATGCCAGCGGCAATAGCATCGTTTACAGAAAGAAATTTTTTGATTCTGGCTGAGGTAGAAAAGCCTGAAGGTAATACACTGGAGTAAAATAATAGGGCCGAATAGAAATCCTGCCCTGGTAATGGCCTACCTAAGCCACCGCTTCCTTGCTGAAATGTAATATTGCTTAATGGCATTGTTAGTAGCTTAAAGCATAAAGCGGAAAGCGAAATGCTTTCCGCCGTTAATTAGTTTATCCTTTCAAAGCTTAAAGCTTCCGCTTATTAAGCTGTTATGGTGCGTGAAAGCTCAACCCAAACGGTACCATTGAACATGAAGCCAATAGATCCGTATTTACCGGTTGTAACTGCGAACGTGCCATTTACCGCAAAGCCGGTACCGAAAGTTACTGTACGAGTAGTACCGTCCGATTGCAGCAAGAACTGCACGTAGTCGCCTACGAATGGACCATTCTCGCTTGCAGCTCCATCACCCACATTAGCAGTAAATGTTACTGCGCCAGTAAGCGTTGCCGGCTGAATAATTGTTTCGAAAGCAGACAAATTCAAAGCAATGCTCGACGCAAAAGCTGGAGTTTGAAAGTCACCAGTCAACACCCTGTGTGTGTTGTCCTTTTTAAAAAACGGATTTGCGCCCGTGCTTAATGGAAATCTTGATAGTGTTGACATGATTATTCAGTTTTACTTTCTTCTTTAACCTTTGGTGATTTTTCTTTACCCTTGTGGGCTGCTTCCAATGCCTCAAGCCTTTTTTTCAACTCGGCATTTTCTTTTTCCAGTTCGCTCAGCTTTTCGGCTGGTATTTCTGCTGCTGCAGGTTCAGGTTCATCTGAAATTTCCAAATTCAGTATTTCGTCCCTGGTAACAGCTTTAGGGTATTTTGGGTGTTTAAAAAATTGCCATTCATTGTTATCATTCAGATAAACATGGCTCAAATGCGGGTTAGCCAGCAAATGTTGTTGAAGATCCTTTGTCATTTTTTAATTTTTACGATCCGTAATAAACAGTTTCAGAGTTGAAGCCAATTTGAACGTCAGCTTTCATCAGCATCTTCACGAAGAAGAGCTCTGAGTTCGCCTGCAATTTTTCCAATTTCAGGGTAGCGTCGTCGGTACTGTTCATACCTACCCAAAGGTTACTTTCCATAGTAGGAAGGCCTTTTGCGATGAAGTAAGTATTGTCAGGGAAATCGGCGATTTTCTCAACCTTACGTCCTTTGAACATATCAACACCTTCGCGGGTGGTATCAACACCTTTGTAGGTTTGATTGATTTGGCTCTGTGCATACAAATCATAGGTATTGTATGAGCAGAAGAATTTCATTGCCGGATCGTAACGCAAAGCTGGCGTAATGCTTTGGTAGCCTCTTAAAAACTCGCCCTGGATGTTCGAAGTAGTTAAGGTAGTTGGCGAAGAAACCAAAACTGTATCACCAGCTGCTTTTGCTTTGCGGATAAAACCATCGAAGTATTTAAATACTCCTGAGGTGGTAATATCACCGGTCCACAACATTTGGTTGAAGTATTTGGCGTGACGTTTCAGGATCTCCTGAACAACAACCGATTCAACCGAAATTGGCAGAGCACGGTCGATCAGCGTTTCGTCAAGCTGAGTGGCAAACCAATGATCTTCAAAGTCACGAGGGTTAAACTCGTAATAGATCATATAGTCAGCCGGATTCAGCGCCTGGCCGTCAACGGTTGAACTACCCTTGCTTACTGGAGTTGCTTGCCTGTCCTGAATAAAATCCGTATAGGAAGCATCCCAGCGCGGGATTGTGAATTTCTTTTTGATACCGTCTTTTACATAAACGTTACCGCCCTGGATGGTATCGGCACCGGTTATTGCTTTAACGATGAACTGCGACGCGGCTTCGCCTGCGTATGTGGTGTCATTTATGACAAATCCGTCAACTCCTGGCATGGTTAGTTAATGTTTTGTTTGTTACGTTTTGCGTTGATTTGCGCCATTACTGCACCTGCAGTATAGCGGATGCCACTGTTTTCAGTTTTATTGATCACAGGGGCAGTTTTGTTAAGCGGCAGGGCCTCGATCTGCTCTTTAGCAGTTTCAGGATCGGCCACAAACATTTCTGTCCAGAAGTCAATCACTTTTTTCTCGTCCTTTATGCGGCCAACGGCAGCATATTCTTTTACCGCGTTGCGGGCTTTTTCCTCTTTTACGTCGAGCTCAGCTTTTTCCTTTTCTTTCTTCATCTTATCAAGCTCTTCGTCGACTTCGGCTTTGTCTTTTTCAACTTTGCCTTTTTCTTCGGCAAGCTTAGCCTTTTCCTTTTTAAGCTTGTCCATTTCCGAATCGAGATCAGCTTTCGCCTTATCATATTCGGCTTTGGCTTCAGCCATTTTCTTTTCCAGGTCAGCAATCTGGCCTTCAAGACCGATTTTCTCTTCCTTGGCTTTGTTAACAATAGCATCGATAGCAATCACTATGCTGTCTTCGCTGGCTTCAGGCCCTAAGCCTAATTTGTTGGTGACTAATCTGCTCATTTCGAGTGGTTGTTTATTAAACAGTTCTTTGTTTATCACTAGATTCACTTCCCTGTGAAAGTCTTTTGGCTGGGTAAATTGCGACAGCCGTTTTTTGTTCTTTGCATCGCTGGATTCAACTTTATCTGCCAAACCAAGCTTTAGAGCTTCATCAGCGTAGATGTAAGAAGTACGCTTCATCATGCCCTCAATATCTTCTTCTGACATTCCGCTTCTGGCGATCATCTTGATGATGCTTTCTTTCATCACATTGAGCAGCTTTTTATCATCGCCACCGTATGGATTATGAAACATCAGCCATGAATAATCATTCATTGTGCGATTCCTGCCTGCTTGAAAAATGAAACCAGCGCTGCTGGCTGCCATTCCCACGCACCTGGTATCTACCGGCACTTTGCTATCAATGATTGCGGAATAGATGGCGTAAGCGTCTGAAACAACACCACCGGCGCTGTTGATCCATATTTCTATGAACTTCGGCTTCATTGCCTCTAAGGCTAACAGCTCTTTTAAGAACACGGCCCCATCAATACCTTTTCCTGTTTCAGGGTCAACGCCTATATCATCTGTTAACAGCATGATAGGGCATTCTGCCAGCGGGTCGACGGTATACTGGAAATCCATTGATGTAAAATTAAATAGGGATTTTGGCTTAAATAGCCAAGACAGACAGGTGCGGTACAATGTACGGCACATTTTAACAAGCTAATTTTCAGTAAATCAAATTGTTAGATGGCTGTTTATTGGAGTGATGTACGGCACATTTGAAATGATAAAACACAAAAAACGCGCAGATGATGGGCAACGCGCGTTTTTAACCAATTATATAAACCTGCATTTATGAGAAGGCATTGAATTTAGTTGTCCCCCTCTGCGATAAAACTGAACGTTACGATTTTAAAGCGTCTTTGGGGGCTCAGGACAGCTTTTAACTATTCACAACCGTTGTAGCAGGAGACGGGTTCGAACCGACGACCTCCGGGTTATGAGCCCAGCGAGCTACCGCTGCTCTATCCTGCAATACATTCAAATATAAAACTATTTGATTATGATTCTAATGCTTTAAAGAATATTTTTTATGCCGATTTAAAACAGTGGTGGCTGTGTTTTAATAGGCCTGGTATGATGAATTATCTTTACAACATTCTTGTCATAAGAAAATGCTGCTCCCATTTCCACAGTTGGCAATCCAAGCCTTTCACGCCAGCGCCTTGCAGGCACTTTTATTGTTTTCTTTAACGATATAGTTTGAAATATCCGCTTGCTGCCGTTGGTTGGTTTTCTTGCTGATACCGGTATACCAGGGCGTCCAGCCTTTGCATCAAGCTTTACCATGGCCGGATAATTTATTTTCGCACTGCCTGCCGGGGTAAATCCACGTTGCGATTGTGTGGCAGTTTCAGGATACTCAAGTTGAAGGATTGATCCTCGCACTTTCATTTCCTTTTTGAATTTTTTAGTGGCAGTTCTTCTCTCTGCCTTAAATTTTGCCGTTTCGGCTGGTGGGTAATTGTTACTTTTCATATAATGATCAATTGATTATGCAGATTTTTTAGGATAGGCTTCAAGCAGCTTAACCTTACTCTTAATTTTATTCAGCTTGTTTTTGGGCATAGTAAGGTAATACTTCTCAAGTGCGGCCGATACAATGTCACTCATGCTTAAACTGGTAAGTGCACTTTCGGCAAATACCATATTGCGCAGATTTTCCTCGGGGTAAACTGTGATCTTTCTTTCTTGAGCTATACTTTTTACGGCCATGGGCACTTAAACTGTTTTTGAAATGTTGGTATTATTAGCTGATCCGCTTACATAGCCGATACTGGTAGTTTCTATTGTAAGAATTACATCCAATGAATTGCCGGAAGTTGTGGTACCCACATCCACCAGCTGAGTAAAGGTAACCTGCCCGCTTCCATCCAAAGTTAAATTGAACGTATCATTCAAAACATGGGATGTGCCATTAACCTGGTAGTTTGGCGAAGCTCCGCCAGATGCGGCATAAGTCGTTACTTTAAAACCAACAATGCTACCAGGTTCACCGGTAACCTTAGTGGTATAGGTTACAGAATGAGAAGTACTACTGGCAAGTGTATTGCTTGCAACCAACGTAGGTATATAAATGAGTGCTCCGCCGTTTCGATACCGTCTTATCATGCTATCTGAGATATTGAATACCCTACAACATTATTACCAGCTGAATCCTTACCAACGTATGTAAGATACATGCTATTTGTATGGCCGGCTACCCGGGAAATATCGCCACCCTCAATATATGCGATGGCCCCGCTACCCGGTGTAACGGTTAATGTAAGACCGGATCCAAAGGTCCATTGCAATCTAACAACAGCGCCTGGTACCGCATTGGTAAAGTCAAAGTTAATGGTTGAATTTACCGTAGCCGATGCAAAAAATACGGCTTTGTCCTGCTTGAAATTAACGGTGTAAGTAGCGCCCAAGGTCGCTTCCTGATCATTAACCAATACCAGTTGGGTTTGTAAAAACGTACTGAAATCGCCTAAGGTGCTGCTGCCAGATACCCCTTGCGAGATTACAACTTTCCGGATTTGGTGAACGTTATGGCTGGAAGCATCACTGAAAATTGTAGGATCTGCAGAAGCATCTACAAAATACGAAGTAACAATATTTGACAACGGAACATTTGAGCCGGTAAGCGTAAATGTAGTTGCATCGACCAGAAATATTTCCCCATTATAAAACACGGCGCCGGCCGACATATTGAAGGTTGAGCCTGATCCGCTATTGACACATCCAAAAAGCACATACACGACATTGGTTTGGTATGTTGGACCAATCAGGTTTAAAGCCAAAGCATTTAAAGCTTCCTGGTAAGCTAATTGCAAATGCTGTACTGATCCAGCTTTCAGTGGCTGCGATACTGATGTTGATGCACTGGAGGTATCTAATTTTCTCATGTTAATACGTTGCTATTTGATATAATACGCCGGCATAGATATATTGATCTACAAATGCGCGGATGATAGCCTGCCGGTTTGCATCTATAGGGTCCAAAGCATTGTAAACAGCAACCGGGAAATTGATTGTTAAATCAATATAGCCTTCGGTCGATGAATCGTTATTATCAATACCTTCAGTAGATCTGTCAAGAAAAAATTCAGAACTGATTGCTTCAGTAACCCCGAATCTAAATATTGAAAGAGGGCGGGTATTGATAGTTAAATAAATATCGCTCACAGCGTTCGGCTGCCTGAACGTGGTACCGAACCATCGGTTAAGTGCCCAGGTCAATATCAGGTTATTCCCATTATACGCCAACCGTTCATTTAAGCCAATGAAAACAGTTTGCTGCTGGTACCAAGAATCCGGATCGGTTGGAAGAGTAGTATTGTTATCAATCAGACTAACATAGATTCCCTTTTTATAATTTACCTTATTCCCCCGTGAATAGGTACCTGCTGCCCAGGCACTAGCTGTTGATCCGTTACGATAATCACCAAACAATGCGTCGCGCAAATACTGGACCGTGCTCTTCATAGCATCGGTCAGAAATGCCGTATTGGTTTTAAACCGCTTATCGGGCGGCAAAAGCTCAGTTACCTGCTGGGCATAATCTATGTCGTATTGATCAGGCATCGCTTATTGCGCTATAAAATTTAATGAATCAGCAAAAGTTTCACCGGATGTAGTTTCTTCGACAATATATCCGGCGATTGTTGGCCATATTCTGGAAATTAACTGATTGCTTTGAACCAAATATGTTCCGCTCGAGAACGCAGTTCCATCGGCCCGGGCAATCATATTTTTAATAACGCAATCATTTACACCCGGTACCGCACGAATAGTAGCCTCGATGTCGCTCACTTTCATGCTGCCGTTAAAATTCACGCTCGAGAACGTAGCTAAAAAGTTATTGATCGCAGTGATCACCGTCTCCTGAATGATTGCTGAATATTGACCTTGATAATAAATATCAGCCTGAATATAAAGCTTATCAGCTGCTGCAGAATAACAGATGTATTCAACAGTGGCGCCGATTAAAGTAACATAACTTTGCAACGCTGAAAGCTGTGGAGCACTTAATGCCCCGGGCGGCGTTCCAGTGGCCACTTTAATTGTAGTTTGACCTGATACCGAAGTAATTACACTAACCCGGCTGATAATTCGCTTGGTAGGATCCACAACAGGATATACCGGTGCAAAATTTATCAGTTGAACAATTTGAGGTGTAGTGGGGTCATATTGAAATAACAATATTTGATTTTGCAACCAACCGGCACCGGCCGGTGCTGCCGTTGCTGCTACGGCCTCAACCTGTGATTTGAAAACATCCATCAAGCTTTCAAGCAAGAAAATAGCAGAAGCAAAAATGTAAATGAACAATCCCCATATTGACCGTTTGCTGGGCAGCTGTGGGGCTGCTGGGACCAACGTTGATAAGATAGGATCAGCCTGTACATCGGCCACCATTAAAGCGTATATCTGTGATACGGTGCGAGCCATAATATTTATTTATGCGGATGGTAATGAATTGTCATACTTATTAGAAAATACTATTAACCCGTAACCAGGTACAAGTTCAAAATCAGGTATCAAAATAGTAAAGCTGCCATCTGTAGCGTTATAGCTTACATCAACGCCTTCCTCAGTACTTAAAAACTGGTTGAGCTGTATCGAATAAATTGCATATCCGCTTTTGCCAACCAACCCTGTAAATTGCCAGGTATTACCTGTTCCCTGTGATTCAGTGATAACATAATATCCGAGGGCGAAGTCTGGCTCTAACAAAGTTTCAACAGAATTTATTGTAAGATCGAGTCCAGTTGGTGGAATACTGTTTTGGTAATCTGTGCGACCGGTATCGTAAGGGCTACCTTTACTATCAATAAAGCTGCATGTAAACTCTATCAAATATACATAAATATCATCATGGTTAAAATCTTGACCCTCATAGGTTAACATTAGATTTCCACACGATGTTGGTTTATAATTTGAAAGCGTGGCAATCACCGAATCACGTAGGTCAAATATTGAAAGATCCTGATCAAATGTTCCATCTTCAGCATCGATAAACCAATGCTGCAGGTATACGCGAACTATCAAATCACTTTCGCTCACCCCATTTAAAAGACGGTTGAATTTGGTAGGCTTTACTATCTCAACAAAAGCCGCCGGCAACGGATAAGCTTGTATTTTGCCAGACAATTGCCTTTTAGGCTGGTTATTAAAAATGCGGGTATAAATCGGCACAGTTAAAAGATCCTGGTTTTGAGCCTGAATGGTTGCCAACTGAGTTAGCACATCGGTTATTGCTGGACGTATACCTGACATTTTATGACTATGATGCTTTAGAGCATATTTTTAATTATGTGTGCCAAACTTTATTCATGTAATGCTCGATTCTATTTCGAAGAATAGCTCTAAGCGCTGGGGAATCGCCCATAAATTTCCGCTGAGGCATATGATCAGTACCGGTGTTGATAAACTTACCGTAAGGGACCATATCATCATCTAAAACTAACTTCACCCGAAAATTATTACGATCGTAAGTTATAATAGCATTGGCCGCAATCAACGAAACTTCGCGCCTCAATATACCTGTTCCTTGCAGTATAGGCTTTGTGCGCCTGGTTAAACCTTTAGTTTTAGGATATTTATAAGCATTTGTACCTTCTATTCGTCTCTGAACTTCCTGCCATGGCTCTCCATCCCATCCTTGGTTGCGAAAACTTGCTAAAAAAAACTTTTGAGCATCATTGGCCAGCAATACAGGCAACTCCCTTTTGGTTTGCTCAATATTATCAATCACCCGCTGGAAATTAAATTTGCTCATAATACAACCACACCGAAGTATAAAAAAGCAGCCATTAATAAATAAATTGATAAATAACCGTATTGATAATAGTGGTCTGAAAAATAAAAATAAACAAATAAAGCAGCAAACACAGACATTGTGGACAAAATGAGATGTACTTTTATCTTATTTTCTGCCATATCAAACCTTTCGCCTTTTACCTTTCTGCTTTCCGCCTAAATCAACCACTTTCGCATCATCCGGAACAACTTTCATATTCGGGTCTGGCAAAAATGAACCCATAATGTGAATTGCTGTTGATATCCCGCCGTCTTTTTCTATTTTCTTGGTTTCAAATACTTTAACTTTTGCCATTAACAAATGTAAAAATAATCAGTTCAGGAAAAAGTGCTTTTTTATTCGTTCCCGCTCAAACTCCCAAGTAATCGGCTGAGTGCTGAGCACCCGGGCCTGAGTGATGATCACTCCATCAAAATCGATCTCATTATCTTCAATTGTAAAAGTTGGTATTTTGTCGATGACAAATCCTTTAAACATTGTCCAATGGATATAATCCAGACGAATAACTTTAAGCTTCAGGCCCTGGCTGTGGTATGTGTTGATGCACTCAGCAACCATATCAACTGCAATGTTGCCAGTGGGCTTATATGGGCGAAAATTGGGATCAAGTTGCATAGCAATAATTTTAATTACTTCTTTTAAAATGAGTTTCAACCAGGTTTACAATAGCAAATATTTGCGCCTTTTTCTTTTCAAATAGTTCAGCCGGGATATCAAATGTGAATGCAGTAGTACCGGTACCAAAAGGTGATGCTTCAAATAAATCAAAACCCTTTTTTAAAAGTTCTGACTTAAACCTGGCAATCTTATAGTTATCAATGACAACCCCTATCTTCTTGAAATTTTTGTCTTTAAAAAGCAGCTTCAGCTTTAGGTCTTTCGCAAAAACATAGGCCTTCATTTCAGCATTTAATGCCTCTGATCGGATTCTTATGGCTTCGGCATACTCATTCGGAAAACTACCGGTATAAGGATCAATATCCAATACCAGGCTATCCCCCAATTTTATTTTATCGATGTCCTGAAAAGTAAATTCCATTATGAGCCCACTTGTTTATGATCTTCCCAGATAAATTCTTTAACAGGCAAATGCTTTTTACACCCGACGCAATATGTGGCGCCATAAAACTTAGGATCTCTTGCATAGGTTTCGGCTAATGCCCGCCCCATACGTGTAGCTGCTCCGCATCCTTTTACTCCTTTCAAAGTCAGTAAAGGATATGGAACATCACTCCCATCTTCCATGTAATAATGAACGTAAGTGTCACGGACCGGCCGTACAAAACCTTGTGCGCGTTCCTCTTCAGATAGCACCAAGTAAACTTCGTTTTGAGGAACTTTTTCGGAATCAACGCCATGTCCAAGGCGTGGATCATTCGGGTCTGTTGTATATGACATAGTTTAATTTTTAATCTTCTTCCGGAACTTCTAACCCAAAATTATCGGCCGCCAGGTCTTTTGGCACATCCTGAAAATATGGGTTATCAGCTGTAAATATTTGGCCAGACTTACCAGGATTGTTTTGAAAGTCTTCAGGTATATCATCAACCGGCAATTCATTAATATCATCTTGAGACCAAGCTTCAGCATCATCAGATGGAATTACTATACACTGGCACCTAAAATGTAAAAGAGGCATGCATGTATCCCAAATCGGGTCATCAACCGGAGCTGTTAAACCTTCAAACGGCGCACATTCTTCGCAAGGCATTCCATTGGTGCTGAATGTAAGCATCGGCAATACGGATTTATTGGCCTGAATGCTTTGCCATTGTTTCGCCATTTGTGCCTGGCCAAATACAGTGATGTACTCAGCAGCTGCATAGTTTTCATTGTACTGCCCATATACCGCTTTGCCTTCTTCAAAAAACTGGCTAAAGGGCTTGCGCTTACCTTCGTCGTCTACCAGCAGCTCCACGCATGCGCTAGTAAAATGATAGGTCTTGGCGGCAGAAAACAAATAGACATTATCTCGCAGATCGCTTAATAAAACATCTTCAGTAAACTTATCCGATCCAAAACCCTCATAAAGTGCCTGCTTTAAATATTCGGCGATTTGCTCATATAAATTCTCGGGCAGATTCTTCTCGGTGATTACACCATTGTGGATTTGCTTAAGCAAACGCTCAACCTTACCAGAATTGAATTTTATTTTAGGCGCCTCCTTCATTGTGGCAAAAGTTTGATCAATTCGTTAAACGAAATTTCGTCTTCTTCAAACTCAAGGTTGATAGGACCAAAAGTTAGACGAATGTGGCCATCAGGTGTTTTTTCAACAACATGAGAAGAGGTCGATGCAATCAGCTTTTGACCGGTATCAATTATCAATATCCCGTTATCGTTTGAAAATGTCATGCGGCTTCCAATCGGTATAGTTCAATAAGCTTATTTTTAATTTTAGCACTTGGCACGCGCTTAACATTTTCTTTCGAAGGATCTGCTGGGGGAAGAGTATGGTGCGCGGGAGCTGGAGGAGCAATCGGTGCCGGCTCAACTATTTCTTTTGCCGGCAATGCTGTGATTTTTTGGAAATACGCCGGGTCCATTTGCATGCCGGCATCTTTCATGGTTTTTGCGACGGTTGCCAGGTCAAGAGCGTTCTTATTGTCGCGCTCAACGGTCTGCTGCACCTCGTCATCATTTAAAAATACAAAGGTGATACCCTCAGGCATTTGACCAAGCTTAACTAACCGCGGGAAAAGATCTTCATTGATTACTGATTCAATTACGCGGCCGTCTTCAATTTGTATTTCAGAAAGCGCTTTAGATATCGGGCTTTCATCGCCGCCCTGATCAGCGCCTAGTCTTCCTGGTGTACTATCCAAAGCATCGCCATGGCCAAGTATTATTTTGCTGATAGTTTTACTGCAACGGTTTTCCAAGTTATCGTAACCATTCCAACCAGTACCGGCCAAATGTGCTTCCAAAAATTCAATCTCGTCGGTCGGATCGGTGATAGCATAGCCATTGGCCCCCATATTCGCAACGGTAGCTTCCAGTTCGTCGCGCTCGTCGCTTGGCTTGGTGGTTTTAGCTACAACGTAAGGCATTGAGAAGCGCTCAGTAAAACCTGTATTCCAAAGCAACACATTGCGCATGATGATTTCGTAAATAGCGATATTGTAAAATATGCCATAGCCACATGGAGAAGTTCCATTTTCGTTAGGAGTATCAACATAAATGTGCCAGTTCTTAACAATATCGGCTCGGAAATCCTGCCCGTTGATCGAATAATCATAGCTGGTAACATTAAACCTGTCTGGCGAAACATTCCAGCGCCTTACGATGCTCAGGTTAGGAAAATCTCCTTCGATGATATCGCCCAGAGCTATCAATGAATATCCGTAGAAATTTGCGTCAAGAGCATAGTTGATAAACTTCCTGAACCACTTCTTTTTACTCAGGCCGGTGGTGATGTCATTGAGCACTTTGCCATTGGCATCCCTTAACTCAAATTTTCGAAGAGTGGTTAACCGCTTTCTTTTGGCAACACAAGCCCGAACGTGGCCGTTGAGCGCTGTATCTATGTACATACGCTGCATCCGGATGCGCTGAGGATAATAAGCTTGCTCAGCCTCTAAAACTGCCCTTCTCCACATTCCGATATCGTGGTTCATACGAACCAACTGCACCGGGCTAATATAGTTCGAAAGATTTCGCCTTACTTCCTTTGGCAAGTTTTCACTGCCGCGAATATCGGTTGTAGACTGCGTAACGCCCTGTGTGGGGGTTGCGTAGGTCATTTGAGTAGTATTAAGGTTCTTAACCTCTTTTATCCTTATTCCCATTTTTTTAAAGGGTTAATGAAAGTTAAAATCGTTTACTAAATGCTTTAGCACCATATTCAAACTGCATTTGCATGATGGCTTTTGACTGGCTTACAGCTTCCTGCCGATCGGCATCCAAATAATTTTGTTTTTGCAGCATACTATCAGCCATTTGAATTTGGCTACGTAAGTGCTGAAGGTGAGTGCCGTGGTTTTGATGCAATTGGTGATTCATCGTGTTTATGTTTTCAATTCTATAAAGCATAAATTAGTATCGCAAATTAAGCCTGACATCCCCCCCATAGCGAATTCTGTTGCCTTTATTCGGCTGCAGCTTGGTGAGGTTTGGAGTAATCAACCCATCAGCTGCGTCCTTCAGCCAATCAATGCTTTCACGGTAATTATTCTTGATATGCTCAGGAACATTCATTGGTGAAATTCTCGAGTGCGCATAATACAATACCAGGTTGATCAATGTTTGAACCATTTGCTGGCCTCGGTTATCGCCAAGCGTCCAGTACGTGGTATTTGTAATAAGCGTGTCGGCAGGAACTGTATAACCGGTGGTTGTCAATGTCCATTGCGTTTGATTTGGCGCATCCGGAAAATAGTTATTAAGCGGGATATTGTTATAGCTGCCATACTGCAGCACATAATCATCATTGGATATGGTGGTTGATGAATTGGCCGTGTAAATATTGTTTTTATAAAAAACCTGATCCCCCACATTGTAGGTGCCATAGACATCAAATACCGGATATGGAAAAGCTGCAAAGTACAACGTGTACTGCGGGCCCAATAATGTCCAATGAGCCGGATTGAATGCCTCACCCCCTGAACTGATGGTAGCAATGCAAATATAAACGTTACCGCCTTGCAGTGTTAGATCATTAACGTTATAGGCGCTAGTTTGACTGTAAGCCGGCGCATCCAGATAAACCCGATTGGCAGCTTGATATGACGCTGTAAATGACCAGGCGTTGGTATTGGTGAACTCGCTGGCCACATCGTATTTCTGCTGAAGATAAGAAGCAGCTTTTTCCTGAGCAGCCAGCAGCCATGAATTGATGATCGAATAGTTTGAGCCAATTACCTGATTGAGATTTCCAGGCTGGATAGATTTGATAAAATCATTTTGAATTAGGTATGGCATTGCTTTTTACTTAATATCCTGAAACATGCTTGTGCACCGGTTTACCGGTTCTTATCGTTGTTTTCTTATCGCCGCGCAGGTATTTATTGTATTCATCCGCAAATGCCATGGTTATAAAATAACGTTTGGCGTCACTCGGGTGACCAAATTCCTCATAACTTACTTTCGTTACAGGATTGGTCTTTTTAGATTTCTTTAAAGTGCCGTCGCTATCCTCCAGCGCGTATTGGTAATCATAACGGCTTTTTTTACATTTTTCATTAATCTCAATGGTCAGATTTGATATTTCTCCGGCATATATTCGGTTAATGAACGCAGCGCTTTGAACCACAGATGGATTCACACTTTGCATTCGTAAATTTGGCGAATAAATTTGTAAATCCTGTATTATTTTAGTAAAAAAGTTTTCTCCTTTCTCCAGCTTTGTGTCTTCCTTTATGCTGGTCCGGTCTCCGTAGACAAATAATCCCTTTACCCTGTCATTTGGATAGCGTTCTCTAAACTCTTTGCAAACATGGGCCACACGATTTCGAGGGTCTTCTAAACAGATTTCATCAATTTGAACAGCTTTAAATCCATTTTCAACCGGTAGTATTTGCCAAACCAAACAGGTAAGATATGGATTAACGTTCTCGTCCCAGGATATATGCAATGGCAATGCTTCGTTCCAAAATGTTTTACCGGTATGAATGTTGCTATTAAAGTCTTTCCAAAACTCACCCCCTACCCTGATTTTACCCCATTCACCTAATCCGTAAATCTGATAGTAGTTGTAATCGGTGATTTTATCTTTTTCAAAGTCATCTATTACGTGTTGATCGACGAAGCCCCCCACAAGTTTGCCATCCTTCCAACGTCCCATAACAAAAATGTTATCAAGGTAATTGGTTTGCATGATCACCAGGTTGCCTGTTTCATTAACCCACATGCCTTTAATGGGGATGGGGTGATCAGTGTCTGGGCATTCGATGTTGGTATCTACTTCAGTTAATATCTCGGTGTCGAAGATGTTCGTCTTTATCCAGTGATCCTCGCTGATCGGGTTGAATATGCAAATGATTTGCTGGCCGATCATACCGCGAAGACGTTTACGAATTTGCTTTAGATCCGCTTCATCAAACTGGCTGATTTCTTCCAGGATAATGCGCCGGAAGCCAGTCACCCCTTTAATCTTTTCAGGGTCATCCAAACCGCGAAACCGAACATGGGATCCGGTTAATGTGCATCTGATATAGTCTTGCTGGACAACAAAATATTCGTTTAGCCCCCAGTCGGAGATAACGCTTTTAAAATCAGCGAAAATACTATCCTTGATATCGACGTGAAACTTCCGAAGCACAAGCGTATTTTCCTTGCTGCTTTCAAGCATTCGGATAATTTGAATTTGAACGACGCTAAAGGTTTTTGATGCAGAAGATCCACCATACAACCAGATATAGCGGATTAAGGTATTATTGAAAGCATCGCGTAAATGCCAATAAACGTTATTGAAAAGATTAGGGTTGAAGTCAAACTTCAGAATCTTCTGTTTTGGAGCCATATCCTACTTTAATCGCAAATTCAGTCTGGAGAGGACCGCCATCTTTGCCGGTAACTTCCTGCCGATCTTTGTAAATCTCAGGCTTTTTACCTTTAAGTAAAAAAATAAGCAAAGTATCTGAATATTCTTGAACATAGCCAACCAATGATCCACCTTGGTAAACCGGCTTTTTGTATCCATGAAATGCTCTGCGCTGAGCTTCGTCTTCAAGAAGTTCGATACCGATTTTAACTGATTCGTCAAATGCCGATTTAAACTGACTATCCTTTTGTAACCAATCGTATATAGTTCTTCTAGCTACTTTGGCTTTCCGGCAAGCCATGGTAATATTGCCAGTTTGTTCGAGCTGGGTAAGGAAAGATTTTTGTTGCACCTTTCTGCTTCTGGAGTCTTTTTTTAACGTGCTCATTGTTTCAGGCCCTTTATATTGTGCAATAGTGCAAATTGACTAATTGAAAACATTGCAATTATCAATAATCAATTAGATGCTTTTGAATAACATATTTCTGTTTTTTATCGAAACCGGTGCAATAATCTATGCTTATGCGTTATATGCTTTACAGCATAAAGTTAGATGAAAATTATCAGATTTTACAATCAGTTTTAACCAGCTTTTTTTCGCGGCGGTCTTTTTTACCAATTGCTGATTGTTTATGCAACGGCAATACCTCCAGATGAAAGATGATTTCGTTAACAGAGTAGTTTTTGGATGGCTTGCTGTCGCCGACCAAATCGGCTAGCCACTTATAGTTATTCATAAAGCTTTTCTTCCAAACGGGCTACTGCTTCTTTTTGGTCATCGGTCATGCTATAGCGCTCGAGCGTATTAAGAATCATATAAATATCGCGCCGATCATTAATGCACTTATAATAGAATTTCTGCAATAAAGCTTTTGTGTGATCATTCTTCTTTTTATGCAGAAACGGCGCCGGTTTGATTTCCTGTATATCTCCGGCCGTTACATAAAGCAAGCCTGCATATGAAGGAATTTCCTCGGGTGCCAATAAGCCCTGAGGACAGGCATAATAAAACTTGTTGGGTAACCGGTCAGCTGGGCATTTAAAATAGATACCGGATGATGCTCCATTTCTCATTATTGGTTCGGTTGCCCCTGGTGGAGTATATCCCTCCCACGGCGTTTTCTCCATGATAGCATTCTTCTTGTGATTAGCGAGCAAATAATGTTTGTCGGTTTTGGTAAAATCTTTCTTAAAATCTGCACGGCTGATTTTTATTTCTACCTCTACACAATAGCCGCTTTTGCTAATTGCAAAGAAATCGCTTTCCCAACCAAAGATAAATGCATTGCAGATTGGGTAATTGTAATTACCAAATAGGCGTTTAAGATGGCGTTGAATTATTCGTTCAGTCATTTAACAGGCTGTTTGACGTATACACATCGATTTTCAGTTTCAAATTCAAGTCCGCAGCTCCAGCAATTAAATTCAGCACTACCCTCGTCCGCAACCAAGCTTTGCTCATATGGCACACCGTCCGGATCAATGCAAACGAGCAATATATGTTGCCGTTTACATCTTGGGCAGGGAATATAATCAAGCAGGCAATCGGCATTGCTGGGACTACAAAACTTAAATCGTGGTTTGCTTTTATCTCCGCCTCCGATATACAATGCATGCTGCCAGGTTATTTCGTAAAAATTTATTTCACCCGACATGTAGCGTTCCATCAACTTTACATAATTGATATGTGATGGATTGCCAAATTCAGGCTTTTGACCGTTGATTAGGTTTTGGCTAGTCATGTGATTATGCCGTTAATTGTTTAAAATCGTTTGCCTTTAACTTTTCATAGTAGGTTTTTTGCCCATCTGACAAAAAAGGGAAAAACACTTCCAAAACCTCGGCCTGTTCCAGACGAATCATTGAAAGCTGAATTTCTACCCATTCCGAAATAGTTTTCCATGCAGTGCGCTCAGCCTGGGCCCAACATATTTCATGGCTTCTATCGGTGGGTTTAGTATAAGTAGCAATCAAAAGTTTGTAGATCGCTTCTATTCTGGCCGGTAGTTGAAAGGTAAGCATTTTGCCATCCATGTGCAAAACAAAACAGATTGCAATGCATTCGCCGGAATCATTGTATCGTTTCATGATATCACGGGCACCAGCTGCTACCAGGTTCTTTTCAATTTTAGACATGGATGTTGCAGCCGGGATTTCTGAAGTGTAGTTTTTTATGTTCATAATTTCATTGTTTCTTTAATAATCTGAATCGCCTTCCCATTCTTTAAATCATCAGGAACGCAGCGTATCAACGTCCATCCAGCAGCAGCTGCAGCATTATACTTCTCCATATCAGCGACGAATCCTTTGCCCCGGGTGTGTCTGCCTCCGCTAAAAACGCCTCCTTCAACTTCCAAAAAAACTTTCTTCGCCGGCCATGCATAATCCATTCGCCATTTGCGATTGGCATGAAAGCGATATTCAGTTTCAGGCTTTGGTATGCCTTCTATTTCACAAAGAGTTGCAAACAAATCAATTTTAGGTGCTTTCAACACGCTTTTTTGTTTTTTTATTACGGTTTTAGGCATTTGTTGCACGCGAGAGGCCGGAGCAAACTTATCGGGTTCGTACTCAATGAAGCCGGCTTCTTTCAATGCTTTCAGCGATATAGTGGCGCCGCGCTTCATGATGTGCAATATCCTCCATGGCATCCCGCTTGTTTATGCCCAAATAATTCAAGTTGTGGGGCTATATCTTTAATTTCACGCATTGAAAAATCTGATCGTAAAGTACTGTCCTGCATATCTTCAACTACAGCAGCTGCAAGAATGATGCTTTTATTCTGATCATAATTTGCTCTTATCTGCATTGCCTTTTTCCAAAAACAAAACTGACAGTTACTATCTGTGGCAAATGTTACGTTTTTATCCTGCCAGTATCGCTGCACGTCATTTTGAGTTATTCCAGCTTCAATCAATGGAAATTCTCCAATCCTGAACGGGATTTCCTGCCAACGATGACGGTGAGGATGGCTGCTGCCTCTATAAAAATCCGGGTTAACAGTGCCAGTCTTTGATATATATGGCAGCATAACAGATTTCATATTACCAGGTACCTTATCGCCCATTTTTTGATAAACAAATTCGCAGTGGGTTGAATAAATAAAAGTGTCTTTAAATGTGTCAGCGCGATCGGCTTCGTCGGCCCGGTACCCAATTCGCATTTTCACCGGTAACCCATGGTACATAAACAAGAATTTGAATATTGGCTCGATCTTCCACATAGTTGTGCACCAGCGATGCTTTTTATTGGGAAGCATTGATTTACCGAAACTGGATGATTGAAAACCGGGTCCGCGAACCCATACAATCTCACGCCCGATATGCTGCTCTAATTCAAACATTGTTTTGATGATGATAGGATCTTCTGCTGTTGCCAAAAACTCATTTTCATGACTGCAATACTTTTGCAGCTTATCGTTTACCATTTGCCTTACATGCTGGTCGACTTTAAAAGTCTTGCTGCCGGCATTAGCATTATGATCATCGATGCATACTAAAGCAAATACATCAATATCAGCAGGATAATGAGCTGCGATATAAGAAGACGTTTTGCCACCGGAAAGACTGTTTACGGTTTTCAATACCTCAAGTCAGTAAAGTGAATGATGCATCCGTTGGTCAACGGCTTTTTAAACCAGGCTATAAAATCTAAGCGATCAAGGCCGTCATTTGCCATCACCTCATTAGCTTTTTCAAGCTTAAGGGATAGATAACCATCTATTTGAAAATTTACAATATCGCTGATATCGTCTTCAATAATTTGAATAGAACACTTTTGAATGCCTATCTGGCCTTTGCCAAAGACAAACAATTCCTTTTGCTTGCTGGCGTATGGTTTGCCGGTCCATTCGCGGACAGATAAAACCGCGGCACCATCGTTGATTTCGTCAATGCGCTTTTTCCAAAGATCATAATTGCCCCGGATCGTATGCTTTTTCTTTCGGCTGGATATTTTAGTTTCAAAGCCTGTAGGTTCGCCCTTGCGCGGATGCGTGGCCGGGAATGTTTTGGATATTGTTATTACGTAGGTTTTCATTTCGTGTTCTTTGATTGTGGTGGTGAAGGTTAAGGAAATAAGATATTGTGAACTACTGACCAATTAACAAAAGGCCTATTGGATATGTCTGTATCATGTGTTAACGGGCATCCTAACGCTGCATCATCAATGTAAATGTGACAATATGCTTTAGGGCTTGATGTCCAGCTATCTTGTTCAGGATTGCGATTTACGCCCCATAATGGCAATTCACGATCTGCAAACCATTTAATTGCTTCATCCAAATAATTTGCGGCTTCGGTATGAATATCAGGGTCATGTGACTGTGGTTTTTTAGTGTGATTAGCCCGCATTGTCCATAATACCAACCTTCCACCATGCCGAACAATTTTATCAAGGGTTTCAACTGAGCCGGGAA
>Ga0164296_1001224_pt1 | contig 27938 bp, 13 predicted proteins | sample GEODES057metaG_FD_113533 | JGI IMG/M metagenome (GOLD analysis project Ga0164296, IMG submission 113533) | Dystrophic lake water microbial communities from Trout Bog Lake, Wisconsin, USA - GEODES057 metaG | ecosystem: Environmental > Aquatic > Freshwater > Lake | place: USA: Trout Bog Lake...
CCAAACGGACGAGGGAAATGACCTTCTATCCTTGGGTCGTCAAACATTCTGGTAAGTATTTGTGCTTTGTAAAAATCATTTTCATCATGAATCCAAAGGTCGCTAGTGTCTGCACCTTCTTCAAGATCAACAACTACAGGCCTTAATCCATCCAACTTGATTCCTTTGTTTTTAGTTGCCCCATACACCAATGGTTGCCCTTGTTCCAAGAACAAAACCTCGTTTAGTTTAGTACCTTTTTCAGTAAATACTTCAAACGCACCATCATTGAAGATGTTACAGTTTTGATATATCTCCAAGAAAGAAGAACCCTTATGCTGATGGCTGCGGGTAAGCATTGTTTGCAAATGCTTAGGGTCCCTATCCATACTGCGGGCTATGAAAGTAGCATCTGCCCCTAAAGCCAAAGCCAAGGGATTGAAAGGATGGTCTATACTACCCATTGGGGTACTCTTTGTAAATTTATTTTCTTCGGAAGTAGGCGAGTATTGTCCCTTTGTCAAACCATAAATCTGGTTATTGAACAACAGCACATTCACATCGAAGTTCCTACGCAAGAGGTGGATGGTATGGTTGCCACCAATGCTCAATCCATCGCCGTCACCGGTCACAATCCACACGCTTAGTTCGGGACGGGCAGCTTTCAAACCACTAGCCACCGCCGTAGCACGACCATGGATAGAGTGCATGCCAAACGTGTTCATATAATAAGGAAAGCGGCTGCTGCAACCAATGCCACTGATGATTACGATGTTTTCTTTGGGAACTCCGATGGTAGGCATAATCTTTTGTACCTGTGCCAAGATGGAGTAATCGCCACAACCCGGACACCAACGTACTTCCTGATCTGTTGCAAAATCTTTAGGTGTCAGTAAAGGGGCGGCAAGTGTTTCTGTCATAATATGAAGTATAAACTGTCTGAAAAAACGTATGAAGGGCGCAAAGATAATGCACCCTACAGTATAATACACTGTTTTCTGTTGATGGTTTTATAGGATGCCATTAATTCTTAATCTCGTAATCAGTTGTCAGTGAACAGTTAGCAGTAATCAGTGATTTAGATAGGTAGGTGATAAACGCCTTATTAAACCTGACAGGTCTTCAAGACCTGTCAGGTTTGGGTAACACACTATTCCTTCACAAACCCTACCCCGCTTACATTACCATCAGTAGTTTGAATACGCAAATGATAAACCCCTGCCGCCAAATCACTTAAAGACAATACTCTTTATATACTAACAGTCAACAACCTTCAGTAGGTTGTTGACTGTTAGTAGTTGCTAGATATGCATTATTGCAAATCAATAGTTATTATTGTCGTGCTATTGCCAATACGAGTAACTTCTGGAAATCTTCTTGAAACTACTACTCCAGCATTGTTTTCATAAACAATAATTAAATCCTTGACTATCCCATGAAGCTGATGAAAAATTACATGTCTACCAAACATATTGTGTGAAGTATCACAATAAATAAATCTTGGATGCCCTATTGGAGGCAAAGGGACATGAATATTAGGTTGTCCTAATAAATTGTTAGGATTGGGTGCTAAATTTCCATTCAATGGAACTAAATAAATACCTAGTACTATCATAATAAAAAGTTTTTGTTAAAAAGTTAAATTTCTCATTCTCCTATTGAATAGATTTTATTGTGAAATAGGAATTTTCTGTATAAAAAACAGTTACTGTTGCACCCTTGTGTGAACTGATATCAATAGTAGATTGATTGACATTGCTGAATACAGCAATTACCCTACCTGTTATATCATACGTTTTAATATTCTTAATCTTGTCGTTACTATTAAGGTAAATAGTACCATTGCTTATGTAGCTTTTATGATGACTTTGCTTGAATGTAAGCACTTTAGTATAAGATATATCTCCAGTTAATGAAACCAATTTGGCCCTGTAATATATATGATTAGGTATAGATAACAAATCATAGCTATCAGTTGAAATTTTAGACATATAATCAAGCAGGTAAAAGTCTTTTCCGTTATCAGAATATTCTATTGATATTTTACTGCTAGTCGATGAGGTCACTGTGAATTTTGAGTTTTGATACTGTAAAGTAGGAGAAATTGGAAGCAGATAAGGACTAGAAATTAAAGATATATCACTTACCGTCAGGGCCTTGCACCATATTGCTATACCATCTAAGTAACCGTAAAATTGATTAACCCAGAACGAACTATTTCCATTTGAAGTATCACAACCTATATAAATATTATCTTGTATCTCATTTTTTTGTCTAATCTTTAGTGTCGTATGCAATGTTACGGTTGTATCTTGAACTAGTGTAACCGTTTGCGGATTTTTACCATTTATATATAAACTTAATAGATCTTTATTGCGTACCAAACTAATATTAACCCATTGGTTCACATAGCTAGGACAAATAAAGCTGTAGTTATAAGACCCGTAACCGTAAATCGTAACTTGTAGAGAATCATAAGAAGTAATTCTAATATTAAATGGAGCTTCTGTAGTTCCTTTGGCATCTAGTATGACACCCTTAGACAAGATAGTTCCAGAATAACCCATATATTGATCAGGAGAGATCCATGCGGATACTGTAAAATTACTATCGTATAAAAATCTAGGTGAGGTAAATCCATTACTAGCTTTACCTAGAGCTGCAGATTGAGTGATTAATATATGATCGGAGGGAGTATTTACAATAGAATACGCGTTTCCATTATTAAATCTGTTTGGCACTATATCGTATTTTCCTACGACCGTCAAAGGATATCCATTATAATTGACGGTGCTTTGTGTTGCAGCATTAATTAAATAAAGCTGCAGTGATGAATCTAGTAAATACGAAGGTAACTGTGAACGAACTGTCTGACATATAATAAATGCCATCAGAAAAGTAATTATTCTTTTCATTTAATTTCATTTAAAACACCCCCTTTATCCAGTTTAGGCACTCTGTAGCTGTTTTTATAAAGTATCAGCCGCACTTTAAAAGAGTACTTGTGTGACCATGTGACTAGGTTGGATGTCTTTTCATTTTTTTTAGTTTTAATTGCTTAGATAGGTACAAAAAGACAACGTGGGCTAATTCCCAAGCTTGTCTCAGAGGTCCGACCAAGAACCCGTACACAAAGCAAAAGGAACGCCCACGCTTTACCGTGAGCGTCTCCACTTTTACTTCCCTGTGTACTGTCAATTGGTCGATTTCTGAAACAGGAATTTTAAGCGAAACGCTATATTTTTAATATGTTATCTATGCTGTTACATAATTTTTTGTTTAATGATGGCAATATTAATGATTAATTGTTATAAAAAACTAACAATTGTCAATATACATAATAAAGGAAGGCTTCGCTTGAAGCGAAGCCTTCCTTACTGTGTAGCTGTCTGAATCAGAATTAAAGGATTTTAAGATAGGTAGGATTAGCAAATCCTCTTAATCATCCTAATCCTACAAATCCTAATGCAGACAATTTACAATAGGCACAGGCAGCAAAAATGTGAACGGGTAGAGACGGATATCAATCCGTCTATGGTGCACCATCAATTTGCGTTGCAAATAAGGCGGATTAATATCCGCCTCTACAGCGTACCATTTTCGGTTAGTTCCTTCCAGATGAGAGCAAGTCGGCAATCCTCTTAATCCCCCTAATCCCATAAAGCATAGTTCAGACAACCCCTCCCCCAAAAATCTGGGAATTATGCAACTTTTTCCTATAATTCTATAACACTTTATCCCACCGATAGTCGAGTTTTGCTTCATAATAAAATAGCAACAATGATTACGTTTTTATACCCTTTTATACGTTTTTGTGCAATACGCAATTCCCGGCACCTAATACGCAATATCCGATGCCTGTGTGGCAATATCCGGTCTTTGTGTGTCAATATCCGGCGACCAACACGCAATATCCGGCAGGTGTGTGACAATATCCGGCGACCAACACGCAATATCCGACGGGTGTGTGACAATATCCGGCGACTAACACGCAATATCCGACGACCATGTGACCATATCCGATGGGGAATATTCAATATCCGACAAGTAAGCACTTTTTAATCAAAATAAAGAAACAATAACAGGTTCGTAATTAATATAAATGGCTGGCAAATAATTAAAAAATAGTAAAATGACAAACGAAGAACAAGCAAAAATGAAGATGCTCGGTGGTGTGTGTGTATGCCTAACCGATAATGCCGAAGTGTATGCAGATGATGCCCCCTTTCAAACAATTGCTGCCAAAACCATTGCAGATACCAACGCAGTAGTGCTGGCATCCACCGCCGCCGAGGCAAACAACAAAGGTTTCAGTGCCGATAAATTAATTGCAAAAAATGAAGCGTGTACACTTGGCGAACAATTATGTGCACGTTCTAAGGTCAAATTGAATATCATTGGCAACCAAACCCTATCCCAGGCACTCAATGGCACATTCTCTTTCTACTACAAAGCCGCCGATGCAGTTTGTGCCAGCAGGTTGATGAGTGTGTACAACGTAATGAATACCAACCAAGCATTAATCACCACTGAATACGTTACAACTGCCCAATTGGCCACCTTTCTTGGCAAAATAAACAACTATACTTTATTAACTGGCACCACCACCAATGCACATACCGCTTCGCCCGCATTGACAACGGAATTTAAAAACGAATTAAAGGAAGCAAGTGCCGATATAGAGGTCATCAAGCAATTGGCAAAACCTTATGAAGAAACGAATACGTTGTTTTTCAACGCATTAAAAGGGGCTTGCAAAATCCCACCAGTCACCGTCCGCCACACCCCCGTAAATATTACCCTAACCGATTCAATTACATTGGTATTGCTCCCAGATGTCAAAGGCACACTCTCCAAAACAAAAGAATTGGGCTTAAGTAATTCACTAGGTATCATGCCATACACCGATGTGTCCGCAGGCTTAGCCATGGCAACTTTCGCATTACCCGGCTATATAACGGGCATCAAACCTGTAAGAATAATAAGGGGAGCCATAAATACCTTCGCCTTTGCATTAGTTCCAGGAGTGATGACAGCAGAAATGGAAGCAGCAATAACCGCTAAAGTCGATGCCTTCAATACAGCACAAGCCGCCAAAAAAGCAGCAAAAGCCGCCAAGGAAAAAGCAAGGAGAGATGCGAAAGCAGCAAAGGCTAAGTTGTGAGCTATGTAATATATGTCATGGATTGATAAGCAAAGAGGCTGTTTTAAAGGTAATACTTTAAAACAGCCTCTTTCTTTTCCTATTACTAATAACCACTATCTAACATAGATTACTTGCTCCACAGGTACTGCCGTTTGCACTTTGGGTGCAATGCTCCTGCCATATTGCCAAGCCACTACGGTAATCTTTATGGGCAACTTAGCACGGGGAGGGATGGCATCCAAGACCAATTGATTGTCTTTGATGGTGGCAGGGCCTTCTTTTATGTAGTAATATACGGGCATGGCAGCAGAAGAAGTGGCGGATAAAGTATAAGTTCCGCCTGCTTTTGCATCGCCAATATCAGGAAAGGTGATGGTTTGCGGGTCGCCCTCTTTGTTCTTTTCGGGGAACTTTATTTGCCCTGCTTGCTCGGCATATTTGTAGGTTCCGTCCCCATCGTGGTAAGCCATAACCTGGATATTGGTACAATAACGGGTAGTGCCAAACTGCCTGAATTGTATACGGAAACTATCGGGCGCAACCTGAATGCCACCACCACCCCATCCACCAATGAGGCTAAACTTTATTTTATCCTTTGTGCTATGCCCAAGAGGGATGCCACCATTGGCAACACCTGTGGGCGTTTCTTTTAGAAAGTCCCCTTTGATTCCCATCGTTATCCCATCAGCCGCAGGCTCAAAAGCCAACTCATTGATCCATCCCGCAGGCACTTGCTTGCCATCCTGCACAAAACAAACCCTTTGCTCCTTCTTGCCGCCATACAAACTTGGCAAAGCATCAACTGCCTTAGCCATCTCTTCATCAAATTCCCAAAAGGCAAGGGAGTTGTCGCCTTTAAAGTCTTTTGTAGGAGTGGGGGAGAAGCGATTGTTATCCAACATTCTTATGTCTGTGTACCATCCATCTTTTTCATCTAAGTACTTTAAAGCCACCGAATCTCCTATGGGGGTGTATTCAGGTATGCGGTAATGTGCCGCCTTTTGTAGGAACATTGCCGTGATGCTAGCCAAGTGGTCATCAAAATTGAAATGCCCTGCACCAGGTTGTACTATCTCGCAAACCAATGAATTAAGGTACTTGCCACGCCTATCCAATAAATCACCACGAAGCCAACGCCAATGCTGGTCGAGGGGTTCTTGTTTAGTGTTCCACGATTCATACTCACCACTCACCGCCATTACAGGAATGCAACCAATCCTAGATTTAGGGTCATAATAAGGAGGATTGGGGTCTGCTGCAGCATGCAAAGTAAGAATGCCAAATACCCTACTTGGTTTGCAATAGGCCATATTCCAAGCACCATTGCCACCACCTGAATGCCCTACGGTAAACAATGGAGCTTTGGATATTTCAATGTAACCAGACACATTAGCTAAATCATCCAATATCTTTTGTAACTGAGAGAAGCTGCCCTTTCCTTCATCATAATTAAACTGCGTGAAGGGTCCACGGAACACCAACACGATGCCTAAGTTTTCTTTGGTGCAGGCTTCACGTATTTGGTTGTTGGCACAGAAGAGATCTTCGAGAATTACCTGATTGGCTAGTATCAATCCCCTAACTTGCTTACAACTTGGAGGTATCCAAAGGAATGCTCGCGATTCTTTGTCCTTGCCCTCCAATGGCACCGACCATTGATAGACGGCAGCGGAGAGGTTGGTGATAACGAAAAAACATACAATAACTAAACAACTGATTCTTCTATTCATAATTTTATTTATTTAACCACAAGGGACACAAGGTTAGGAAACACAAAGGACACTAGGAAAAGAGGAATGTTTAATTCGCTTATTACCTAGTGTCCCTAGTGTTAACCATTGTGTTCCTTGTGGTAAATTCTTATTGCTTTTCTATGCTAAGCGTCTTTCTAGTATTACCCATTGTGATGGTTAATAGATAAAAGCCCTTGGACAATCTACTTGCTTCATTTATTTGCAAAGCATTGTTTCCTTGTGTAAGCGAATATTTCTTATTTACCAAAACCCTTCCATCTATCGAAGTAACTACCACAGTTGCATCTGTATTTTCTGTTGCATTAATAGACAAAGAAAGATTACCCTTGAAAGGATTAGGAGCAATCTTAATTGGCAAACGGGAATCGGTAAACGGTACACATACTACTTTACTGTAAGCATACTTGCCTGTTTTATCAATCATCTTCAAGCGGTAGTAGTAGCAAGGCACAGTAGCAGAAGTCAATACATCTGTGAATTTATAAATGGCAGCAGGGGTACTTCCCTTTGCAGCTACTGTCCCTACAATTCCAAAGGCAACTCCATCGGTACTACGCTCTACCTCGAAGCTTGCAGTATTTATTTCATTGGCTGTTGTCCAGTTGCATATTACATGATTGTTAGCCGTTAGTACAGCCGCAAAGTTTACCAACTTCAAAGGCAATGGAGATGCGGTACTGATTATTACATTGTTCGTGGTATCACTATAGTTTCCAAACTTATTCAAGGAGCGTACATAGTAAACATAGTTGCTGTTAGATTGCACAGTAGAATCTATAAAAGCAGTATCGGTAATGATAGCAATCTCACTATCACCTCTAAACAAAGCATAACCATTTACCAATGTATCAGCAGAGCTATTCCAACTCAAGTTCACAGCATTACTACCGCTAGTAGAACCAGTTAAAAGCATTGGTTTAGCTGGTGCGATATTGTCCATCCATATTGTTTGATATACTGTAGGAGCAGCATAAATACCTGTTGATGCACCAGTAGTACCCACCTGATAAGCCCCAACTGTGATAGGAACTGGGAACTTGGCGACTTCATCCAGTTGGGTGATTACCAATTGATTGCCAACTATTACGGCAGGGCCGCTTCGTACAAAATACTCCACAGGCAAGCCCGAACTAGCTGTTGCATTTAATGTAAGAGAACGGGTGTTTACATCAATATCATTAACCTGAGGGAAGGTAATAAACTGGTTCTTCAACCCTAGCAAGCTACTCTGTGTCCTATCTAAACGAACATTACGTAGGGAAGCAGCAACCGTGTCATTTCCTTCTTTATACAAGGAAACATAGCTTTGTGTGTAGCCACCTGCACTTGGCGAGAACCTATTAAACCGTAGTTTGAAGTTAAGATTGCCAGCAGCATCCACACCTAAATCTTTAAAGCAACTTGAATTGCAACGTGTCTTTACTGGTAAATTGGTGATAGGCAATGAAGTAACACTAGTATCAAGAAGTACTTTGGTACTCAACTTCATAGGTACTTTCAAAGAATCTTTTGTATTGAGATAAGCGGTATCAATCGGCCAAGGCTTATCAAAAGAAGATACAGTTAGCTTCATAATATTGGTGCTATCCATAAACTTGATGCCATCATTCTTGTGGTAACTATAAACTGCTTCAAACAAAGTATCTGGGGTTCCATCCAACTTTAAGATGGTAAACTGTTCAACCTTTTTGAAGTAGTCAGACAAAGCAACCTGTTCGCAAGTACGGGCTAGCTCTTCATCAAAATACCATTCTGTTCCTTTCTTATTGCCTGTAAACTGATTGTAAGGAGCAGGTTGATGATACTTTGTTGTATCGTGTGCATTAAAGAAATTCTGATCTACCAACCAACCCTTTGTAAAATCCAATGACTTCAAGACAGGCTTAACATTAGGATCTGTAGGATATACATCAGGCAAACGAGCGGCACAAGCCTTATCAATAAACATAGCTAGAATGTGAAGTGCACGAGGCATTGCATTGAAATGTCCTTCGTAAATATCTTTCAAGCAACCGCCATATTCCATTCCGGGTTTGTAAACACCAGTTCCATCATCATTCCTGTAAATACCTGTAAACCCAGCACCCTCACTTTGAGTAGTGGGGCGTAACCTACCCGTACCATTCTTGAACATTCCATCAATAGTCTCTGGAAGATTACCTTGTGCGTAAAACATCAAAGGCACATCTTGCATCGTATGATTTGTTGCAGGGGAAGATGAACTTCCACCATTACTAGTGCCTTTGTAGTAAGTATAAATGTTAGGAACGCCAGATTTGATAGGAATTGCAGCAATACATTTCGTATTGTCCCTCATAGCAATATGGAAAGGGAAATCCATATAAGCGGAGTGCGCCATTGGAATGAAAGGCGCATTTACCAACTCAGGGTGATTGGACTTAATAGCCAATGCTTGAATGATACTATCAAACTTGGCAGCAGCAGAAGGGATAGTAAAATCGAAGCTGAGGTAATTTGGTGGTGCTAATAAGGTGTGGCTGTACGTTGCACCACCCATTGTCAATACCAACGAAGCCAATCCCCACTTCTCGGCAACCTTTCTTATTTCGGAGTATTCTTGTACTTGTACTTCGATATTATTCTTAATACAAACCATTATCCCCCTTACAGTATTTGTATGTGGAGGAATCCATAGATAAGCACCGTTGGTACTATCGCCATCATTCACAAAATACTGATAGACTGCATTGATGTCTTCTGGTTCAGCTAATTTCTCAGGTTTGGCAATCGTATTATTGCTGCTCATTGAATCAGCAAAGAGTACTCTTATTGAATACCCTTGATGATAATCTGGTATCATTACAGGTACTGACGTAATAGAAACTTTAGAACTATGAGCGACTAATACACCCACACTCATGCTAGAATCTTTCACATTACCAAAGCCATCCAGTAACTGAACAATCAATCGTCCAGTGGTATCGTGATTGGGGTTATTGTTTCGTACATCAGCGGTAATAGTGATTGCCCCAGTGTTTATTCCAAAATCATTTACAAGGCTTCCATTCTGCCAATATTGTGTATTTAATACTTGAATCTGAGGCTGCACTGCTGTTTGTGCCGTCCATCCGCTGTACTCCCCATAAGTTCCATTTGCATCTTGTGGTAACAATTCGATGTAGAGATATTTGCCCAACAAAGATGTATCAATGGAATAAGAGATACCAGTTGCAGCAGTGGTTGTACCTGTAGTTATCTTTCTATAGTATCCGAGGTTGAAAGAATCTGAAACATATACCGTATAGTAAGTAGCTTGTTCTGGTGTATTAGTAGGACTGCTGTATGTATAATTAACCTGAATAGTCGCAGTGGCTGCAACATTTCCTGTTTGCCTGATGGAAGTAATCAAATTGGGACCTGTATGTTCAGAAACAGGAGTATTTGTAACGACAATTACAGGCTGACCAGTAACAAAGCCTGAAGCAGTAGCAGGATATACTTTAAAAGCTAAGTATTTACCAATATCATTTCTAGTGATACTATATTTAGTTGTATTTGCACCTGGAATGGCTGTAAAAGGACCGTTCTGAGATTTGCCTGTCAACCATTGAACTTTTGTACCAGCAGTATCAGTTCCTGTAAGGGTATAGTTACCAGTCAATGTTTGCAATGTTTGAGGGATTCCATTGATGGTAACATTGCTAGCAGCAGGTGCGCCATCGGGGAGCGCAACAGAGATATCATCCAAATCGACATAATTGAATTGATAGATTGCTTGTATGTCGAAGATTATTTGATTCATCAAAAGGGTAGGTGTGGTGGTTTTAATGGTTCCAGCGATTGATTTAACCAATGAATCATTACTTACTTGGGTAATATTGCCAGTCACACTGATGGTAGTATCTGTCGTTCTACTGATTCTCATCGTGATCTGGTACCAAGTATTATTGGTTGGGGTCAGATTACCTTTAGGTGTATAAGCCAAGCCAGTAGGCAGCCGAAGGATACCTTGTAAACCCATTGCAGAAATACTCGTTGTTGGGTTCGCAGTATTGTTATCTGTATTTGTTACGCCAGCAATACCACCAAAACCTATCCTATTAAAGTTTGGGTTATTGGTTGTGTTAGTAGCACCAGCCAGTTTAGTGGTTCTTAGTTTATAACTAAATATAACATCACCATAGCTGTTGTTGGATGTTTTTTGAATCTTTTCACCAGAATAACCTGTAGGCTTAGTTTGTCCTGCATTCAAGCGAAGCATTTTGTTGGTTGTACCTGAATCATACTGCACGGTTGCCAAAGAAGTTGTACCAAACAACTCCCAACCCAATGGTTTACTATTGATACTGTCAGCCTCAAAATTATCACTAAAGAGAACTGTGGTTTGTGCATTAATCTTTCCTACAAAAAGAAATAGGGAAAGAAAACAAATAACGGCAAAAGAGCGGTGTAATACCTTTTTCATAGCAAGCAATGTTTAAATGAAATGAGAATCGTTTAATAAGAGTGCAATCTAAATAGACGATTCTCCTTGAATTATTCCAATTAAGCCAAAGAATTGGTTAAGTGTTGCAAGTATTTTGAATTATTGTACCTCCTTTACCTCATTGCTTTTCACCACCCCATTTTCATTGAACACATCCACCGTAAACCAATAGTGAGTGCCTTTTACCAGTGAACGGATTGTGGCTTCGGTGTTGGCATAAACAATATAATTGAGGTATAATTTATCCTTCGCAATCCCATAGCGGATGTTGTATCCTATGGCACCCGCTACTTTATTCCAGCTAAGTTTCACGATGCGCCCATCATTCTCATCCCTTTTGACTTCAAATTCATCCAATGCTGCGGATTTCTTTCGTGTTCCTTTACCAAATACCCTTAGCCCAGATATAGCAAACTTTCCATCGGGTATATTTACATTCTTCACCCTGATATACCTTGCTTTGATTGGTTTTGCTAATTCAAAATAAGGGTGTGGTAAGTCTTCATTGATGGTTGATTTATCGAATAAAGTCTTCCAAGTCTTGTTGTCATCACTATATTCTATTAAATATTGATAACCCTTTTGTTCCGATGGTCTTCCCAAAGTCTTGGTATCTACATCTGCAAAGTTTATTTGAATTGCATTAATGGTTGGTTTTCCTTGTAAATCAATCGAAATAAACTCTCCTTTATTTCCTGTTTTCGCACTCCACCAATCACGGATTTCTTCGTTAATTGCGTATTCAGGTTTGGTCTTTGCGGTATCGAAAGTTGAGGAAACGGTAACAGGTTTATTATAAGAAAGCAACATCCATCCCTTGAAGAAACTTTCAGGATTGCTTTCTTTTTTAGTTGGGAAAAGGAAGGGATAATCACCAAAGCCAGTGTAAGTACGCATGGTTCCATCGGCATCAAAAGCTGTTGGGAACAAGCCAAGCCTTCTTTCAAAAGGATGTTTTTTGCTGATAGTCATGGTTGCTATATGCCAATAGTTACCAAACTTATCCTGAAAGGTGCCACTATGCCCTGCACCTGCAATAAAGCCTTGGGGCTTGTAAGAAAAGGGATTGGATGACTGAAATTTATAAGGTCCCAAAGGATTATCCGAAACATAAACGCCATCGCAATAACTCTTTGATTGTGTGCCTGGGGCAGCATATTGTAGGTAATACTTGCCATCGTGTTTGGTCATCCAAGTGCCTTCAATCCAAGGGTTTGCATTACCTGTATTATTGTCGCCGCCCTTTTCAAAGCCATGATTTTCTTTATCTGCATAGATTAATGCAACAGAAGTTCCCTTATAATGAAAACGATTGTTCCTATCCAGTTCTACCACTTTTGTTGGATTCTTGTTAGAGCAACCGTAATAAAGATACAACTTCTTATCATCATCCAGAAACAAGCAAGGGTCTATAACACTGCTATCTATTTCGCCACAATGCTCCCAATTTCCTTTGATGGGGTTGGTAGACTTATAAATATTCTTCCCACCTGAAGCCAGAAAATACAAAGCATTATCGATAGCCACAACGGTGGGGGCATAATCTTCCCAAGGCAATACGTTGTTGGTAATCAGTTTCCAGTCTTTTAAATCATCGGATACCCAATAGCCGCCAGATTTAGAGGCAAACAAGAAGTATTTATCTTGAAATAAAACAATCATCGGGTCGGCAGCTTCCCTGCGAGAGGGGGTATCAGGACGGAAACGATAGCTGAGGTTCATGGGGTTGCAGTAGGTAGTTTGTGCAGTGGTTTTTGTCTCTTTTAGTAAAAAAAGGATAAAAGCAAAAACAATTAAGTGTCTCATAATATTTTTAATTTGTATTAAAACTGAGTTATAGCCTGCTATAAGTAAATTATAGCCTGCTATGAGTAAATTATAGCCCACTATGAGTAAATTACAGCCCACTATAAGTAAATTATAGCCCACTATAAGTGAGTTATAGCCTGCTATAAGTGAGTTATAGCCTGCTATAAGTGAGTTATAGCCTGCTATAAGTAAATTATAGCCCGCTATAAGTGAGTTATAGCCCGCTATAAGCGAGTTATAGCCCGCTATAAGTGAGTCATAGCCCACTATAAGTGAGTCATAGCCCGCTATAAGTGAGTTATAGCCCGCTATAAGTGAGTCATAGCATGTAATAACTTACTTAGCCACATCCGTCCTGAACGGACTTGCAGGTAAGCCTTCTTCATTGTAAAGATTGACTTGAGGGCATAGTCTCCAACCCATTCTTACGGCTTCGGGTTTATTAATCCCTTCCGCAGAAACTATTACTTTGTTGTCCTTGATGACTGCTGTTGCGGGTACAAATTTCTTTTCAGAACCAGCGATGGTAAAGTCTTTCAGTTCGCCATTTTTAGCAACTAATCCTTTGCCTGAATGGGAAAAACTAATTTCGATAGTGTTACCCACTACCTTCATTGATTGATAAATTGGCCCCATAAATTCAATCTTTTCTTTATAAACCAAACCCCTCGCTGCCAAAGCCAAACGCTCGCCCACCGGTTGTTTATTGCCTGGATGAACATCTAAAGTATCGTCGGCATCATTGATTACGGTCATAGAAGTATTGGGTAATTTCTGGTAAGTAAGCAATTGTGCTTCCCTCAATTCAGGCTGATGCCCCTTCCATCCTGGAATCTGAACAATCATAAAAGGAAAATCGCCGATGCCCCACAAGCTCCTCCAATTATTGATTAAGGTAGGCAACAAAGTGCGGTATTGAATACCCTGACCACCATTCGCCTCACCCTGATACCAAACCGCACCCTTGATAGCATAAGGCGCCAAAGGCAAAATCATGGTATTGTACAAACCACTTGGGCCGCCCCTTTCGGCAGGGGTAAGTGGCGCAGCGGGTTTGCGGGGAATTTCCTTTTTAGCTTCAGCGGCCTTCGCAGAATCGGCACTATACTTAGCCATCGTCTTGGCAATATCTTCATTGTACTTAGCCAACTTACTAGGAAATTCGGCGAGGGCTTTATAATAATTTTCCAAGATTGGTTTAAGGGTAGGATTGGCTTCGAGAGAATCTTTACTAATCCAATTCTGAGCAGGCGTACCACCATACGATGAATTGATAATTCCAATTGGAATCTTTATTTTCTTCTGTAATTCCCTTGCAAATAGATAAGCCACCGCAGAGAAATCCTTGACAGTGGTTGTGTCACAAACAAACCATTTACCGCCAGCATCTGATACAGGCGCAGGAATATCCTCGCTCTTTTTTAGCGGGACTTTATACTGATGAATCATGGAATAATTAGCCGCATCAGCAATAATCTCGCTCACTTTAGGATAATTTCCAATAGCCCTGATAGCCCGAACAGGAAAGCCCATATTGCTTTGGCCGCTACATAAGAACACATCGCCCACCAAAATGCTCTTGATGGAAACGGTGTTGCTACCGGTGATAGTCATAGTAAAAGGCCCACCTTCTTTTAGGGGTTTCAACTTAGCCATCCACTTGCCATTTGTAGCAGTGGCAGTAACTTTTTGCCCAGCAAACTCTACTGTGACACTTTCACCATCACTGGCAGTTCCCCAAACCGGTACGGCAACACCCCGTTGCAAAATCATGTTATCGGTAAAAAGACTGTTGGGTTTCACTTGAGCAAAACCGCTTGCACAAAGCAAGAAAGAGAAAAGAACAATGACTGAATGTTTCATATATACTATTTGTAGTTTAAAAATGTTTAAATATTAGTACTGGTTACAGGTTACTTGTTACAGGTTACTGGGACTCGAGTATTACCTGAAACTTGCAACTTGAATCCAGAAACCAGAAACTTACTTCGCTGGCAACTCCCAATTATCTGTCCTAAACACCCCAGCAGGTAGACCAGCTTTATTCCAAAAGTTTAAATCCGGCCAAGGATGATCTGCCCAACCATACCTCACCGACTTAGGATTTGCAACATTTGGGTTTGTAACAATCACTTTATCCCCCTCGATGGTTGCATTGCCAATGTAGAACTTTTTATCTTCCCCTGCAATAACAAAACCGGTCAATGCAGTGTCCTTTGCAACTAATCCTCCGCCTACGTGAGTGAAACTTAGAATTGCCTTGCCTCCTTTAAACTCAACACTCTTATACAAAGGGCCCGAATATTCTACTTTCTTACCATAAGCCAAGGCATCGGCTGCCAAAACCAATCTTGCGCCCAATGGTTCTTTTCTTTTATAATGTACATCGCCATCGGGTTCTACTAAATCAGTAGTAACCAATAAAGCAGTGTTAGGTTCACTCAAAGCAGAACGCTGAGCATCACTCACAGTTGCAATACCACTAGGCAAAGTTGGGTCGGTCGTTTTCTTTCTATTAGGACAAAGCTGCACTACAAAGAAAGGAATATTTCCTTCTCCCCATTCTCCCCGCCATTCTTTTATCAAGGCGGGCAACAATTGGTAATAAGTATTCGCTCGTCCTACATAACTATTATTTTCTCCCTGATACCAAACCATTCCTTTTATGGCATAAGGAATCAATGGGGCAATCATTCCATTGTACAACACATTAGGGCCACGATAATCACCCACAATACCTGCTGGTTGGGGCGGGGCAGGTAAGTGTTGTTGTTTGGCTGTTTCTTTATCCGCATTGTATTTATCCATTATAGGTTTCATCTTTTCTTTTCTTCGCTCATACTCAGCGCGGGCAAGTGTTGGGTCGTTGTTATTATCCTTTGGTAATCCTAAATCCATCAAAGTTTTTTCGCTTATCCAAGCCTCAATAGGTGTTCCACCAAAAGAACTGTTGATTATACCAATTGGGACGCCTAACTCTTTCTGCAGCTTACTACCAAACCAATAAGCAGTGGCAGAGAAATACTTAGTTGCCGTTGGACTAGAAGCTACCCACTTACAAGTCACTTCAGTTTGGGGTGTGTCTTTAGAATTATGAGGAATAGTCACTAAACGAAGCATATCATTGGCTGAATTGGCAATGGTTTCCTTTCCAGCAGTATCATAAATCATTGCCCGCTCCATATTGCTTTGTCCGCTACACAGCCACACTTCTCCCACCAGAATATTCTTGATACTCACGGTGTTGCTTCCTTTGATAGTCATGGTAAATGGGCCTCCTGCCTTTACAGGCTTCAGGGTTACTTTCCATTTACCATCTTTAGCAGTAGTGGTTAACTTCTGTCCTTCAAACTCTACGGTTACGGACTCCCCTTCTGATGCAGTTCCCCAAACAGGTACAGTTGTTTCTCTTTGCAAAACCATATTGTCGCTAAAAAGACTAGCAGGTTTAACCTGTGCTTTTGCCATTGTGACCAAGAGGAATAATCCGTAAGTTATCTTCTTCATATTTTTGTTATATTGTAATATATTGTTTAGATATTACCATTCTTTCTAACTTTTTACTATCCATTTTGCACCAATTAAATGCCTTTATTTCCGGATGATATGCCTTTTGAAAAATATCGATGCTCACACAAAGATTATTGTTTCTTGAAGTAAGAATATCGCGTCTTGAAGTAACATTATCGTGTCTTGAAGTAAGATTATTGCATCTCAAATAGTAAGTATCGTATCTCAAATAGTAAATACCGCATCTTAAATAGCAATTATTGTGTCTAGAAGTGTAATTTCTATATCTTGAACCTCAATTTCGCTATCTGAAATAGTTTGAGGGTATTTTAATGACTAAGCTGTACTTTTACAAGGAAGGTTTCGCTTAAAGCGAAGCCTTCCCTTGCCTTTAATTCCCAAAAAACTTCAATGCTTCCACGATGGTTGTTACCAACTTAGGCGTAAAGGCTTTGAAGAAATCTGAGTTTATCAATGTCAAATCCTTTTTATCCTGATTGATATATTCGGGCGTCTTGTCCATCATAAAGCCATACGTATCATTGACCAACACACTATTTGCCTCCATTATTTTTTTAACTCGTTGATTCAGTAAACTTATTCTTTCATTATTCAAATCCCCAAACCAGGCAGTAGGTAACGGTGCTTGTGTACCCCACATAAGTTTTGCACCCGTATTCTTTAGCGTAGTAACAAGCGTTAAAACCTCGCTATCAAATTTCTTCAAACCTGCTTCCGAAAAATCGGTAACGCCATCATAGCCGATTGATAAATAGATGACGTCGTACTTAGTTCCACCCAACGCACTCTCTACATTGTTATTGAATGCTTTGGGATTATTGACTGATACGCCAGAATAAGAAACACTGCCGAAGCCTGTAAGCTTTTTGATGATTTCTGGGGCAACTGCCAACATCCTACTATCAGTCAACAATAAAATCTTGCGTTGTTTGCCATCCGAACTGCCACCCATATCATACAACACCGAAGGCAGACTATCCAATGGTTTCAAACGAGACAACTGTTGTTCCACCTTTGCCAATCTTAGTTTCTGATCCGCTCCTGCGGTAAAATCAAACACCTCTTTTTTATCAGGGAAATAAGTAGTGCCCCCAACAGAACATTCCCAGTTGGTTAAAATTTGATTGGCAATGGTCAATCCTTTTTCACCTCCATTTATCAAATCCAATTGGCAAAGCATATACTCGCCCTTGCCTTGTTTTACACTTGCCAAAACAGGGTCACGGTTCAGGTACCACATGGCCTGACGCATATCTTTTCCTTCATTGATGTATTCTGCTCCAAAAGGCGGCACACTCCAATCATTCCTCCAATTACTAACCAATATCCTAAAACTATCATTGACAGAAACTGGGGAAATGCCTTTAATCTTTACTCCATAATCAAACATTGCCTTACCATTCCAATTGAGGGTGATGTTAGATAAGCCAGAAAGGAAGGGATCATAGTTGGGTTCAAAAGGTTGAGGGATAACTATGCCGTCATAATATTCAATTCCAGTTTTGGGCGTGCTTCTCAATGTCCAACTAGTAGCAGCTTTTACACAACCTGCCCTTTCATTCAAGAAAGGTTTGGTAATAGTTAAGCTATCGCTGATTAGCTTTTTGTAGCTATCAATTGTTTTATCTGTAATCTGATAAATAAGCACCTTCCCTCCGTTGGCTTCAAAGGATTTAATTGCATTTATTTCTTTATCAGTCAAAATATGGTTCCTAGCATCTAGGAATAAAACTTGACGGTTTGGAAGTGAACTAATATCGACAGAACCAAGAGGGAAGTCATAGTCGCATTTTCTAACCCAATTAATAAAATCACTTTCTCCTAGGATAGCTGTTTTTTTAGATTCAATTGTTGGTTTGTAATCTATCGCTGCTTGCAGAAGATTATGCATTAGCCATCCAGCCACTGGCTCAATATTGACAGCATCTATTATTTTTAAGCTAGTTACCCATTGACAACTTTTGCCATAGTATATTTCGTGAAGGGCTGATGTTTTGCCATCTTTATCCCCAGAAATTAATACACGATAGTTTCCAGATGCACGACGCCCACAATTTTCTTTCAACAAGCAAGGAAGATAGGAAATATGACTTTTATCCATACCTCCATATTCATTCCCTCCTTTCCAAAAAGCAATTTCTTGTTGCCCTAAACCATTTAACAGTTTATAATCTGCACCATTCACAAACAAGCTTGCAGAGCCTTTTTGAAAAGAACTATCATTTTTAAACTGAATAATGTTTACACCTGAACTAAGTAACCCATTTTGATCTGTAGGAAGTGCATTTCCATTAATCAATAACAGATTCTCGTCTCCAACATTCGCTTCACCTAACTGCCTGTGATGATAATTATTCCACTCAACTGTATCAAATGCTACCTTCTTAAATGGTATCCCTGCCTCAGTTAGCACTTTAATCAATCGCCCATCTTCATCAACAACCCCAATCTTCTTTCCATTCAAATGCATTAACGAAGCTGATAGTCTTGGATAGATATGCCCTTCACGAACATCCTTATAACCAGCCTTTCCTTGATACCAAAACTCCCTTACGATGTGAATAGGTGTAGCAGTAGTTACCGTAGGAATATTAAAATTCCATTCAACATCACGCAACATAGTTCCGGGTTGTAGGTCTTGTTTTTTGATTGTTTCGGATAATACCTTTCCTTCGGGTGTTTCTATCTTGCAATGGATTTCATCCACAAACCTTAAATCATCATACTGCAATAAAGGTGTTTTAATGATGGTATTCTCGCCTCCAAAGAAAGAAAAATTCTTACTATCATACGGGAATCTTACCCATTTCATATCCTCCGCAAAAATGTAATAGCCCGGGTTGGGTTCATAGACAGGCAGGGTAGAATCCCAGATATTTACAGGCGTGGCACAAGGCAGCACTTGTCTTGGTTTTACACCTGGTCCTTCCAAAGTTTTGTAAATAGGGGCAATGCCTTTGTAACGATTGTAAGGCTGCCAACGGAAAAAGACACAACCAAAATCCCAAGGACTCACGGCATTGATGCGGTGCAGGCTGCCATCAAAGGTTTTGCCTTCCCTTATCAAATCAAAGGCATATTTGATTTCATTATTCCCATCACGGTAGATGCCAGTAGCATAATCTTGTGCAATCACTTCATAGCCCGCCGTGCCATTTCCAAGAGGACGATTGGGTTGCCAAACCTCACCACATTCATCCCAAACCATTGGTTTCTTCGGGCCATATTGTTCCCATTCCCTAAAAACAGAGTCGGTATTATAGTGATGCCCTATAATGTCTCCGTGGGTGGAAAACGCACTAAAGTCGGAAGCAAAAGCAGGACGGGTCTTGTCTATAGAATGTGCCTTATTTATCAACCAAGGCTTTTCGCCACCACCTTGCCAACGCAATTCATTGGATACACTCCATGTAAAAATGGAGGGGTGATTGATGAGATTCTTCATCAAATCCCCCAAATGCTTTTCAGCAAATACGGTATCAGCAGCTACCTTAAAGTGAAAGGCAGGTTCTGATTCCAACAAGAAACCAACCTCATCCGCCACTTCGTATAATGCTTTATGCTTAGGATAAACGTGCAAACGCATAAAGTTTACACCTATCTTTTTCAACTCAGTAAACCAAGTTTTAAAATATTCCCTTGTTCCTTCGATGTCACCTAAATAATGTTCGCCGTGACCACGCAAATACAATAACCGTCCATTGATGTACAGCTTTGCATCGCCCCAAGTAATTTCCCTAAAGCCAAATCTTTCCTTCTGCCAGTCAATGACTTTACCCTCTTTGGTATATAAAACTGTGTTGAAATGATAGAGATATGGGTCGTGCGGAAACCAAAGATGTGGGTTTTCCCAAGGAGAATTTATGGTAATGGTCTGTGTGGTCTTGGGTTCCAGCGTTTGTTCGCCGCCATCAATTGTTTTCACCACTTTTCCTGATGAATCGGTAATGAAATATTTAATGACGAAAACCTGTTTGGTATCTGTCGTATTATTAATCGGCACATCACATTCTATATTCTTTTTGGCGAAGGAAGTCCTGATTACAACCCCTTGCTCCACAAAAATATCGGGCAAAGCTTGCAAGGAAATATCATCCCAAATGCCTTTGCTACCCATACTTTCCCCACCGCTCAATCTTGTTGCCTCATCTTCAACTCGTATTTGCAGGGTATGATTTCCCGTAGCAATATTTTTACCTAAATCAAAGTTCTTGGCACTGTAGCCATCATGGATGGTATCAAAGGTTTTCCCTTCAAAGATTACAGAATAGTTCTGCCAGCAACCATCCACGTGGAGGCGCAGGTTTTTTGTTTCCTGGGCATCAGTCACCACTAAACTTCTTTCATACATTGCCCCTTTCGTCCATTTTCTTGGGTAATTAAACGCATCCCAGTAAGGCTTTCCCCATTTGCCGCCCCACACATTGGTGTAGCAACCCGGCACTTGAATTTGCGTTTGTTCTTTATCGGTATTGCTTTTGAAATTCCACAATCCATTCAAACAAATTTCAGTACGAGCAGGCTTGGTAGGAAAGGAAAAAGGAGTGGATTGAGTGAATCCCAACTGAAACACACAAGCAACAAGAGCAGAGAGAAGAAACTTTTTCATAACTATTTTTATAAAAACTTCCCGAAAGCTTCAAGCTTTCGGGAAGTCGTGTTTACTTTTTTAATACCTCAAAAGGTTCATTTAAGGTCTTAAAACTTTTATATTAGGTACTAAGAGGGTTATTTAAGGTCTTAAAACACTCGTCTAAGACCTTAAAACATTTATCTAAGACCTTTAAATGATTCATCCAAGACCTTAGATGAGTCATATAAGGTCTTAAAACTTCATAGTAGGTCTTAAAAACTTCATTTAAGACCTTAAAAGATTCATCTTAGACCTTAAATTACTCCACATCAGTCCTAAAAGGAGAGGCAGGCAGGCCATCTACATTGTATAAATTAACCACAAAATACGATGCCCAGCCATAGCGTGCAGCAGTAGGCGTAGCGATATCGGGACTAGAAACAATCACTTTGTCGCCCTTTATTTCGGCAGTTGCAGGCACAAACTTTTTACCATCAGCAGTAATTGTAAAGCCTTTTAATGCACCATCCTTCGCCATCAAACCCTTGCCAACATGGATAAAAGAGATTTCAATCGTGTTTCCTTTTACTTCATATCCTTTGTACAACGGGCCAGAATATTCAATTTTTTCTTTGTAAGCCAACGCCCTTGCAGCCAAGGACAAACGGTTGCCAACGGGTTGTTTGAACGCAGGATGTATGGCAGTAGAATCGCCACAATCGGTAGTAACAGCCATTGCCGTATTGGAAACCTTGTCTAAAGTAAGCAATTGTGCTTCCCTAATTTCAGGATTCATATTGCTATAAGGGGCTATCTGCACGAACAAAAATGGAAATTCACCTTGGTTCCAATTTCTTCTCCAATCATTAATCATCGTTGGAAAAAGGGTACGATATTGCTTTGCCCTTGTGCCATTCGATTCGCCTTGATACCAGATTACACCTTTAATTGCATAAGGAATCAGGGGATTAATCATTGCATTATACAATCCACCAGCACCTCCAGCAGGGTTTCTGGGAGCATTTGGTTTTACAGGTAATTTTTTTTGCGCCATGGTGGCAGACAAAGAATCGGCAGCCCACTTGGCCATAATTGCAGCTTTGTTTCTATTGAAGCTATCCAATGCAAGTGGATAATTTTTTAGTGCTTTATCATAGCTTTCTACCAATGATTTCAACTCCGGGTTGGCTTCCATAGACGCTCTTGTAGTCCAGTTTTCGGCAGGTGTGCCACCCCAAGAAGTGAACAACATTCCGATAGGCACTTTCAATGCTTTGTATAAATCGCGGGCAAAAAAGTAACCAACGGCCGTGAAATCTTTTACTGTTGCAGTATCGCAAACAACCCAAGTAGTGTTTGCATCGCTGACCAACGTATCGGACGCTTTTTTGGCAATGTGGTACTGACGAATTTCGGGATAATTGGCTGCGGCAATCTCCTCTTGCGCATTAATAATTGGTTTAGGCCATGCAGAAGAAAGCAACATTTCCATATTACTTTGTCCGCTACAAACCCAAACTTCACCCACCAAAATATTTTCTATCGTGATTGTATTCTCGCCAGAGATTATCATGGTAGAAGGTTTGCTATTAACTTTTAGTGCTTTCAATTTTACCAACCATTTGCCATCTTTAGCCACAGTAGATACTTTTTGACCGTTAAATTCTACCGTAACTTTTTCACCATCATTGGCAGTTCCCCAAACAGGAACAGGAACACCACGTTGCAAAACCATGTTGTTAGAAAAAAGACTGCTAGGTTTTACAATGGCAAAACTGTAGGACCAAAGGAAAATGGAAGCAAAGAGAAAGAGAGACTTTTGTGACAATTGTTTTTTCATGTTACTTAATTTAAGTGTGTTTTTAAAATTATTGAGTTAAAAGAGTTGTGTTAATTATTCGACATCGGTTCTAAAAGGAGAAGCGGGCAAGCCATCTTGATTAAATAAATTGCCTGTGGGAACATTGATAAAGCCATACCTGACAGCTACTGGATAGTTGACGATTGGGGAAGAGACAGTTATTTTATCTCCGTTGATAACGGCAGTTGCAGGTACAAACTTTTTATCGGGACCACAGATGGTAAAGCCAGTTAACTCGCTATCTTTTGCTACAAGACCTTTGCCGATATGTGTTAAAGTAATTTCGATGACATTATCTTTTATCGCGTAGTTTTCAAAGAGAGGCCCAGAGTATTCAACCTTTTCTTTATACGCCAACGCCCTAGCAGCCAAAGCAAGCCTTTCGCCAACAGGTTGTTTGTGAGGAGGGTGAATATCCGTAGAGTCGCCACAATCGGTAGTAACAGCCATAGCCACGTTTGGAATTTTCTTTAGGGTAAGAAATTGCGCTTCTCTAATCATCGGGTCAGCCCCTTTGTAAGGTGCAATTTGCACGAACAGAAATGGGAAGTCGCCTTCGTCCCAATGCTTTCTCCAATCAGTAATCATAGTCGGGAAAAGGGTTTGGTATTGTTTTCCCCTGCCGCTATTAGATTCTCCTTGATACCAAATGACACCCTTGATGGCATAGGGAATCAGGGGATTTATCATTGCGTTATATAAACCGCCAGCACCACCAGCAGGATTGCGAGGCGGGGCGGGTTTAGGCGGAAAAGGTTTGTGTGATGCTAACGCAACCAATGTATCGGCAGCCCATTTTGCCATTAAGGCAGTTCTTTCTTCCTTAAATTTTTCTAACGCTGGTTTATAATTGGCAACCGCTTTATCATATTCAGAAGCTAAACTTTTCAATTCTGGATTGCCTTCTAAGGTTGCTCTTGTAGTCCAATTCTCTGCTGGTGTACCACCTACCGAAGAAAACAACATCCCGATTGGAACTTTTAGTTGATTGTATAAGTCTCTTGTGAAGAAATAACCAACCGCACTTAAATTGATAACGGTTGTAGTATCGCAAACAACCCATTTAGAGTTTACGTCGGCAACCATTGTGTCGGAAGATTTATGCGCGACGAAGAAATAGCGAATCTCTGGGTAGTTGGCAGTAGCCTTTTCTGCTTCCCAATTATAGATAGGCTTTTGTGGAGGACGGGGACCTAACTGCCTTTCCATATTGCTTTGCCCACTGCAAATCCAAACCTCACCCACCAAAATGTTTTGAATGGTTACTGTGTCCTTACCCATAATTGTCATGGTAAAGGGGCCACCTGCCTTAAGGGGTTTTAGTTTAATCATCCATTTGCCATCCTTTGCAACGGTTGTAACTTTTTGCTTTTGAAAGAGGACAGTAACGGTTTCGCTGTCATTGGCTGTTCCCCAAACAGGTACTACTACGCCGCGTTGAAGAACCATATTGTTAGAAAACAAACTGTTGGGTTTCACGGTTGCAAAACATTTTGCAAACATCAATGCCGATAAAATAACTAGAAAACTTTTTTTCATACTGCTGTTTTAATTGAAATGAATCAGCAATTATACTTGATTAATAGGATTTGGTTTAATTCTAAATTCAATTCAATTAAATAATTTGTAAAAGAACTATATTTTCTAGTTATTAACTGTGTTCTATGATGCAAAATATTGTTTACAAGTGTAAATTGTAAGCAACAATAGATGCCATAAAACCCCATTAAATAATAAACACCACTATCCGCATAATAAAGACTACACTTGCATTAAAACATTTTATGAAATGTATTCAATTTGATTTTGCAAGAGGATTGGAGGGTTCTGCACCTTGTGCCTTTGGAATCAGGATTGCTTACCTACTAAGCGATTGCTTCAACTTGGTTGGCAACAGTACTTTTCTTATTACTGTTGAGGAAGTATTGAAAACATTTACCCTCCCTCAACGAATAAAAATGCTATACAATTTTCCAACTTGCGAACCTGAATTTATGATGTTGGCAGACACCTACTTTGATTTTCAAAAGCAAATGAGACAAATGAAACATCCTCCTAATGCAGTCTTTCTTGCGGCGAAGAAAATGGAAAGTGTATTGGATAATGTTGTACAGGAATGGGTTGAAAACTTTAAAGTAAATCTTCACAGGGATGGTTTTACAGATATGATACACTTGGCAGATGATGATACTTTCGATATACACAATGCCGACCATCCAGTAGGCGAATCTGAAAGAGGGCACCTGTGTGGGTTTGAAGTATTGAATAATCAACAGCCCCTTAATGCCATTGGCAATTCAATTTGGATGCAATCAGAAGATATTTATCACTCCAACTTTTTTGAGACCAATGTTGCAACCACCGTTGAAACTATTGAAGACGATATGCCTTATTTTATACATGCATTCCAAATGCCCAATATAAACTTAATCAGTATTTCTGAGCTTAAATCGGTAAAGACGCAGATTGAAACACATATAGCTGCCTTTAAAAAAGAAGCAAACGAATGGGCAAGTCTTTGTTATAAAGGTGGTGGCAAAGATTATTTTATTGAAAAGGTGCTGCCTACTTTTACCGGTTTGCAACAAGCAATAGACAATGATCCTATTCTAATCCATCTTTCGAGCATAAAGGAAGGAAAAGTTACAATTAGTGCTTATCTTGGCGAAATTTCACCGCTTATTCTATGGAAATATTATCATCAAAATAAAACACTTACCGATATAGAGTACAATACACTTGTAGTCAATTACGATGATTTGCCCAACTATACAATTCCAATTTTACTTTATACACCAACAATGGGAGGCTTGAATCTTGGTGAAGACGATGCAGAAATTGTAGTCGAAGACTTAATAACGGACATTGAAGCTGTAAAAAAACACATCAACATAGATTAATTAACCTTGTTTAAAACAATAAAATGAGAAAAGAAGCGTACCAGTATTTTTCTGTCAAGGTACAACAGATGGCTGCAAGGCTAGAGTTTGAAACACTCAACGATATGTGCCGTTTTACGGACGTAAACCATATAGACAGCGTATTTATATTGCACGATGACAGTCCATCCAACGATTGTTTTGCAATTTACCACAATGCTTGCCTATTATTCCATAAAACGGAAGGCTTTAAAACATTGGAAAACTTTGTTTCGGCAGGCGAAAAGGGATACCCCAATTCAATCGTATATTATGATTCATTGGAAATGGGCTATACCAAATACGAAGATTATTTATTGGTTAAAGAAGCCGGCATAAGCGACTTGGCGACCTTTGAAATCATGAAAAAGAAAGGTTTTATTGCTGGACTTACCACCTATAAAGAGTTGGAACAAAAAGAACCTAAACTATTTGCAATTGCTACTCCTATCAATAATCCTTACGATTTGTACAGCTATGCCAAGCTACACAACTTTGAGGATTGCCCCAAGTTGTTGGAAGCTTTGGCAAAGGGTTTTGTGGATGCCAATCTATTCGCTGCCGCAAAAGAACTTGGCTTTCCTACACATGCCGACTTTATTGATGCTGGTAAAAGAGGTTTCAGGATTTATAACGACTTAAAAACAGCCAATCAATTAGGGATTAGGGATGGACAGGATTTCTCGAAATACAATGACCTTGAATTTGTAAAACAAGGAGATATAACCCACGACCAGCGAGTGCTATTAATTGTATTATCCAAGATAGAGCAAGGTAAAAAAATATCACTGAACAAACTCAATGCAATATTGGAGAGTAATATTGAGGAATATAAATATGAAGATACCAAAGAGTTTCCTAAGTGGTTTTCAAAATCTATTCACACATTGCAAAACCTGTCCGATTTTCTGCAAAAAAGCGATACTGTAAAACGCTATGGCAACTACCATGCGGATGGCGAATTCTTTGAAATAAACAAGATGCAGGATCGATCGATAGTGTTGGATGCCAGCAATGTGGCGCACAATAGCAATGGGCGCACCGACAAAAAAGTGTATGCACAAAACCTTGTGTTGATGATAGATTTTTTGAAAGAGAAGGGATTCAGCGACATCATCGTTATTGCCGATGCTTCGTTGAGGCATAAGGTAGAAGACAATCAGGTGTTGGAAAAGGTAAAGAAAATGTGTACCTATCTCGAATCGCCGAGGGAAACAACTGCCGATGTTTTCATACTCCAATATGTAAAAAGAAACCACTGCCTGATGGTAAGCAACGACAACTTTAGGGAATGGAAAATACAAGACCCTTGGGCGGCAGAGAATGTAGATTTCTACAGATTGTCATTCATTATCAAAGGAAAAGAAGTGTTGATGCCTGATTTGAAATAACGTTTCCAAAAGCAAGTTTAATACATAATAAAGGCTATCATAACCAATATGATAGCCTTTATTATGTATACTTGGTTGCCTAGCTGTTGCTACAACACGTGTTTTGCTCTTTACTTTGATTCTTTATTAATATACACATATAAGCCTGCCTTAAAAGGGAACTTTAGCTTATTGTATCAACCTATTTTCTGCCAATGTTTTGTGTATTAGGGCATTTTTATTCTATTGTTCAAACCTTTATTTATTAACAAACACCTCTTTTTCTATCTTTCTACCAACAATTTTATATACATATCCTTCAACAATCCCCTTTTACACCTCTTTTTTCTATACAATCTACTAAAGAAAAGTCCCACAGCCCTCTTTTTTAAAATTTAGATACAAAAGGGACTCCTTTTGCTGCTAGTATTTAACGTGAGTTTTGGGTGTTACCTAGTTAAAAATCGACGGCAATCTTTCCAGAAAAGTATAGGCACACAATCCAGCAAATACATTCAAGACCGCATTGATAGGGCTTCTATGCCTTGTA
>Ga0164296_1001226_pt1 | contig 27928 bp, 27 predicted proteins | sample GEODES057metaG_FD_113533 | JGI IMG/M metagenome (GOLD analysis project Ga0164296, IMG submission 113533) | Dystrophic lake water microbial communities from Trout Bog Lake, Wisconsin, USA - GEODES057 metaG | ecosystem: Environmental > Aquatic > Freshwater > Lake | place: USA: Trout Bog Lake...
AAGACCACCACAGCGGGCATGCTCACCACGAGAGTCATTCCTACGAGTGGCCAAGTGTTGGTCTCGGGAATCGACGTCGTGGCTCACCCCGCTGTTGTCAAGCAGACGATTGGCGTCGTCTCTCAAGTCAATACTCTCGACCGCGCCCTCACCGTCTACGAGAATCTCTACTTCCACGGTCGGCTCTTTGGCTACTCCGCCGCTGAATCGAAGAAGATTTCCCTGGAACTCCTCGAGAAGTTCCAGCTGTCCAAGTGGTCGAAGGCATCGGTCTACGCGCTCTCGGGCGGCATGGCCCAACGTCTCATGGTCGCTCGAGCCATTTTCCACCGCCCTTCAGTGCTGTTCCTTGACGAACCAACTGCTGGACTGGACCCCCAGAGTCGCCTGGCCCTGTGGGAGGTAATGGAAACACTGAATAAAGAAGGTCAGACCATTCTTCTCACGACGCACTACATGGAAGAGGCGGACCAACTCTGTGACCGAGTCGCCATCATGGACCACGGCAAGATTTTGGCCCTGGACTCACCAAAGGCTCTAAAGAAGTCCACGGGTGCCAGCACCATCGTGAACCTTCGGGCCGAGGGCGACCAGGACGCGCTCGCCAAGGTGCTCCAGGAAAGCATTTCGGGCATCCAGCGCGTTCGTCCCAGTGACCAGGGCTTGGAACTGCAGGTCGAAAGCGGAGAGCGACTCCTCGCTCGCGTCATCGCGGCGGCGGAGTCCGGTGGATTCACTGTGGCCGACATTTCAGTAGCCGAACCAACCCTCGAAACGGTATTCATCAATCTCACCGGTAAGGAGCTGCGCGACTAATGAGCGAGCACACCACAACTCTCAGTCAACAGCGATCAGTCTTCAACGCCTCGCGCGCCGCTCTCGGAGCACTGCTCTTGCGTGACATCGCAGTTATCAAGAAGGACTGGCAGATGTTCGTTCTACGAACACTCATTCAACCCTTCCTTCTCTGCTTCGTCTTCCTTTTTATCTTCCCGAAGATTGGCCAGTCGGTTGGCGGCGCCCACGCCCCCGCTAACGCCGAAGACATCTTCGCCACCACCTTGGTGGCCGGCGTAGTGGGACTCTCCGTCCTGTTCCAAGGCGTTCAGGGCGTCGCACTGCAAATGGCCCAAGAATTTGGCTTTACGCGTGAAATCGAAGACCGGGCCCAAGCGCCCTGTCCAATCTGGCTCGTCGCCTTTGAAAAGGTCCTCTCGGGCGCCCTGCAAGGGGTAATTTCCGCCGCCCTGGTACTCCCGATTGCCTCAGTGGTGCACGCCAGCGGTGTTGAGGCCCACATGACCATTCACTGGCTCATCGTTCTGACGCTTCTGCCCATTGCGACCATTGCCATGGGCTCCCTCGGCCTCGTGCTCGGGACTAGCTTTGAGCCACGCAACATTGGACTGATGTTCGGCTTCGTCATCTTGCCCATTACGTTCCTCGGTGGAACGTACTACCAGTGGACACGCCTGTCGTCGATCACCATTGGTGGTGTGCACTGGCTGCAGATTCTCGTTCTGCTCAATCCCCTCGTCTACGTCAACGAAGGAATGCGCGCGGCGCTAACGAATATTCCCCACATGCACCTGTACATCATTTACCCCGTGCTCATCACCTTCGCTACCGTTTTTCTCACCCTGGGACTTCGCAACTTCCGCCGACGCGTACTGTCGTAATCGCCGACACTCCGTTGCCTGAGAAACACTGGTCATGACTCCATCCACCAACGACGTTGACGTCATTGTCGTAGGCGCTGGCCTGGCGGGACTCCGATGTGCTCAAGTGCTCCTTACCCAGGGCCTGAGCGTGCGGCTCTTTGAAGCGTCTGACTACGTTGGCGGTCGACTCCACTCATTCAACGTCGATGGCTACATCATTGACCAAGGCTTCCAACTGATAAATCCGGCCTACCCGGAGTTAGCACGCACGGGCGTCAACACGTCATTTGATTACCGCCCCCTGGATTCATCAGTGGCGTACTACGACGCGAACACATCCTTCTCGCTGGGTGATCCCCGTCACCACCCACTGGCGGCACTGCGGGGTCTGGCGAAGAGCCCTCTCGGGATTGGTGACGCCCGTCGGTTCGCGGCGCTCCTTACCGGCAGCTTCCTGACTCCTGCCTCGCGACTAGTGAGCAAGCCCGACTCGACAACGTGGGCGGGTCTGCAGGCTCTTGGATTCTCCCAGCAGTCACTTGAGGACGTGCTGCAACCCTTTTTACGAGGAACGCTGCTGAGTGACGAGTTGGAGCCATCGTTCACTTTCACGAAACTGCTTCTCAAGAGTTTTGTCAAGGGACGTCCCAGCACGCACCCCGACGGTATCCAGGCGCTGCCCGAAGCACTCGCCACACGTCTCTCGGGCGTCGAGTTACATCTCTCATCACCGGTCACGTCAGTGAGCGCCACCAGCGTCGTGAGCGACGGCCTCACCTTCCGCGCTCGACACGTCGTACTCGCTACCGACGCCGCTGCTACTCACGACCTGTTGACGAGTCCCACCACGTCATTTCGCTCGCAGACGACGCTGTGGTGGTCACTACCAAAGCTCGCTGCGAGTAGCAACCTGCGCATTGACCTGAGGGACCGTACCGCAGCCAGTGCTCTTGATCTCTCGTCAGTTGCTCCCGAGCGTTCACCCCGTGGACGTTCGCTGGTCGCTTCACCCGTCGTCGGCAGTGGTGTTTCTACTGACCTCGTGCAGCGCGTGCGACGCAGTGTGGCGACCCTCTACGACGTAGCAACCAGCGACGTTCAACTCATCACGACAACGGAAGTACCCCACGCACTGCCAGTGGTGCCAACACCCCTGCGAGTCGCCCGTGAAACAGTTCGGAACGGCATCTATGTGGCCGGAGACTGGACCGAAACGCCATCGATCCAGGGAGCGTTGGTGAGTGGTCGCCGGGCCGCACTGAATGTGCTGCGCGCACGACGAAGTCGCTAGGACTTAGTCAAAAGAGCTCCTCGGCCTGGACTCGAACCAGGAACCTAACGATTAACAGTCGTTTGCTCTGCCAATTGAGCTACCGAGGAATGAACCCGAAGGTTTATAAACATTAGCACTTGGGACATAGCCCTTATTGCCGGTTAAACCACTCTCGGAGCCGTTCTACTTGTGGGCTTTGGCGCACCATTTTTCGGCAGTTTTCTATCCGCTTGCTCATGGCCTGGCGGCTCATTCCGCGAGAGCGGGCAATTTCTTCAATGGACATGGTCTTAAACGTCACCTGCCAGAACGAGTTGAAATCCTCACCACAGAGACGCTTGAGTTCGTCAATTACCCAGTACGGGGCTTCGTCGGGATTGTGCTGAACGTCGGTGCGTTCGGCGACCTTTTCATCCATCGAAACGAACCGGCGGGCTTGCAGGTCACGACTGAGTTGCATGACTTCGGCGGCCTTCGCCTGGGAGATCTCCAGCTTCTCGACAACGTCTCGCTTGGCGAGGCGCACTCCGGGCGTCGAACGCTCGAGCTTCTGGAACTTGAGCACGAGTCGCATCTCGGCGTCGCTCAGTCCGGCCTGTTGCTGAATAGCCTGGTTTACGAGTTTCGTGATCCAGTAATTGGCGTAGGTCGAAAATCGATTGCCCTGCTCGGGGTCAAAGCGATTGATGGCATTCACCAGGGCTTCAACCCCGGCCGCCTCGAGTTCCTCGGATCCGAAACGGTACCCACGTTCAGTCACGCGCGCCCGCACGAGTCCGCACGTTGCTCGTAAGAGGGTCGACTCCGCTTCCTGGCCAGCGTGACGAAGTCGCTGTAGCTTTCGCTTCTGCCCTAGGTCCGCTACTTTTCCGCGGTCCAGCGTCTTGGCGGCCGCACGGCCTTCCTTGATGACCTGGTGAAGCCGGCGCTCTTCTTCAACGCTCAGTGGCGGAAGGATTGTGAGTCCTCCGATTTGGCCACGTTCGGCGTGGTTCATGCAACCTCTCGAGCTGCTCGCGACAACATCCACTCACGTAAGTCCGCTTCAGCGGTGGCGTGATGGGCCGATTCGAGGAGAGTGAGGCGTTCCTTGACGTCGCGGATGGTGGCCATTGCCACATCGGGAGCGAGTTTCCCTTCGCGAAGTTCTCGTTCAACGTTTTTCAGTTCTTCTTGGACTGAACTACGCAGCAACTGCGCAACGACTGCGACCACATCGTCAGCGGTGTAGGTACGATCGAGTTGATCAACCACCAGCTGACTGAGTACTTGCGCCGCCAACTCGTCACCGGCGTGCTGGAGTTCGTCGAGCACCGCCGACACTGGCTTCTCGGTCGCGAGACCGCTGTAAATTGCTCGCTGCGTGGGATCGGTGAAGTAGGGCGCAATCAGTCGGTCCTTCACTTCGCTCGGGAAGTGAATGAGCAGTCGCAGGGCCTCAAGGCCTGGTCGAGGAAGGACCCGCGTGCTCACCGCTGGTCGCGATGACTCGGGTTCGCTCGGTGAGTTGTCGATGTACTTTCGCTCCGGTGCCTTGACGACCGAGCCAATGCGACCACGCAGGCTCGCGACATCAAGACGAAGTCGGTCCGCCACATTCATCAAGTACTGGTCGCGAACGAGTTCGCTCGGGTGCTCGTTGATAACTCCGAGAGCCATCTCCGCAGCCCGCGCTCGACCTTCCGGCGTTGCCGTATTCGCCGCATCAAGCACGCGCTCAAGTCGAAACTGGAGGAAGGGGACGGCCTCGGCGACTGACCGACGCAGCGCCTCCGGGTCCTTTTGGGCGAGTTCCGCTGGGTCCACACCCTTTGGGAAACGGGCAACCGCGACGTCAACGTCGTGTTGCTTTTCCCACTGGTAGACCGAGGCTGCGGCAGTTTGTCCGGCCGAGTCACCGTCGTACGCCAGCACGATGCGCTTGGCGAAGTTGCGCATGGCCCGGAAGTGTTCTTCACCCAGTGCGGTGCCACACGTGGCCACTGCGCGCGGCATGCCGGCCATAAAGAAGGCAATGACGTCGGTGTAGCCCTCGCAGACAATAATTTCACCGGACTTGATGACGTCGTCCTTCGCCCAGTTCAGGGCGTAGAGGGTGCGACGCTTGGAGTAAATCGGCGTCTCCGGTGAGTTCTTGTACTTCGCCTCCATGCGACCGTCCGCACGAGGGCCAGCGTTCGAAGGAAGAATGCGGCCACCGACCGCTATTGCTTTGCCCGAGGGGTCAAAGATAGGAAAGATGATTCGAGCGCGCAGGGCATCTTGCTTGCGGTCACGCTTGTTCACGAAGCCGAGACCGGTGCCTTCGAGCACCTTGGCGCTTAGTTTGAGCGCGTTCGTGAGGCCGTCCCACTCGTCGGGAGCCCAGCCGAGTTTGAACTGACGGGCAATGTCCCCGTTGATACCACGCGTCTTTAGGTATTCGCGCGCGGGACGAGCGTCAGGTGACGTCAGCAGTTGCTCGTGGTACCAGTCAACGGCCTGCTCCATGGCCGCGAGGTACTCCTGGCGATCTTTTCGCTGGGGGCCAGCCGACTCGTCTTCGTGCAGCTCAATGCCGGCCTTATCGGCCAACTGACGAACGGCGTCCATGAAGTCGAGGTGGTGGATTTCCCTAAGCCACGTGATCTGGTCGCCCTTTTTGTGACACCCGAAGCAGTAGAAGAGGCCCATTTCGGCATTCACTGAGAACGAGGGTGTGCTTTCGCCGTGAAATGGGCACAGCCCCCACCAGCGCTGGCCACTCTTTTTAAGGGCGACCGTCTCGGAAATGAGCGCGACGATGTCGGTCGCTTGGCGGACCTGCGCTATCTCATTCTCGGAAATTGCCATATATGCATGGTAAGGGCTGGACGCCCTCGCCTCGACCCCCGCACCCCACTCCTTCTCTAGACTGGCCCACATGAGCGACTACGCCGTTGAGGCCACCAATATTGTTCGAGAGTTCAACAACGGAAAATTCCGAGCTCTCGACGGAGTAACCCTTCGCGTCCCCCGAGGTCAAGTCTTTGGCCTCCTCGGGCCCAACGGTTCCGGAAAGACCACCATGGTCCGAATCCTTTCCACGATTCTTAAGCCCACCGAGGGCACGGCCATCGTCAACGGCTACGACGTGGCGAAAGACCCCGAAGCAGTTCGCAAGTCCATTGGTCTCGCCGGTCAGTTCGCCGCAGTCGACGAGAACTTGACTGGTTTCGAGAACCTTCGCATGGTGGGCCTGCTCAATCACATCGATAAGCCCGTAGCCGTGCAACGCGCCAATGAGCTTCTCGCCCAGTTTGGCCTCACCGACGCCGCTCACCGCCAGTCGAAGACCTACTCCGGTGGTATGCGCCGTCGCCTCGACTTGGCCGCCGCTCTCGTCGCCAGCCCCGGCATCCTTTTCCTCGACGAGCCAACGACTGGTCTTGACCCCCAGAGCCGCCAAGACCTCTGGACCATCATTGAAACCCTCGTCGAAGGTGGCACGACGGTCTTGTTGACCACCCAGTACCTGGAAGAAGCCGACCGCCTCTGCAAGCAGCTGGTGGTCCTCGATCACGGCAAGATCATTGCCCAGGGAACGTCGGCAGAGTTGAAGCAGCAGTTGGGCGCCACCGTGCTCAGTCTCAACTTCGCGTCGACCCAAGATGCCCAGGCCAGCCTTTCGGTCATTGCTGACATCTCAAAGAAGCCCGCCAACATTGAGGGAACGACGATTGAACTCACGGTTGAAGGTGGTCCCGCTGACGCCGCCGAAGCGCTCCGTCGCCTCGACGCCACACCCATCAAGCTCGCTGGCCTCACCTTGCGTGAGCCCAGCCTCGACGACGTCTTTATTAGCCTCACCGGCCACCGCGCCGAAGCAGTTACTACCGAGCCAGCGCCCGAGACCGGTCGCTCCAAGCGAAAGGCCCAGGCATGACCACGACCTACACCTCAACTAAGAGCTCACTGCGTTGGGCGATAAGTGACGTCTTCACACTCGCCCGCCGCAATCTGATTGCCCTGTTCCGAACACCAACGCTGTTGGTATTCGCCATGATTCAGCCGGTGATGTTCGTGCTGTTGTTCCGTTACGTCTTCGGTGGCGCAATCCCCGTCCCCGGCCAGTCCTACGTGAACTACCTCATTCCGGGCATCCTGGTGCAGACCACCATCTTTGGTGCCGTGAGCACCGCCATTGGTCTCGCCGAAGACTTGCAGCGCGGACTCATTGAGCGCTTTAAGGCACTCCCCATGGCCCGCATGGCCGTGCTCGGTGGGCGTACCGTGGCTGATCTCTGTCGCAACCTGATGATTCTCGTGATCATCTCGAGCGTGGGTCTCCTCGTTGGTTTCCGCCCTCACGGCGGACTTCTGCACTACCTCGTCGCTTGTGTCCTCATGTTGACCTTCGCCTACTGCCTCTCGTGGGGCTTTGCCTTTATTGGCCTGGCGGCACCAAACTCCGAAGCGGCGCAGGCCATGACCTTCCCACTTATCTTCCCGATTACGTTTGCTTCGAACATTTTCGTTCCCGTGTCGTCGATGCCTTCATGGTTGCGCGTCTTTGCCAATAACCAGCCCGTGAGCCAGACCGCTCGAGCAGTGCGTGGTCTCATGCTCGGCACACCAATCGGCAATTCGGGATGGGTCGCCTTAGCGTGGGCCATTGGCGTCATCCTCATCTTGGCGCCACTGTCGGTGTCGAAGTACCGTCAAGCTGCCTAACGTGCCTCAGCTAACTGCGGAGCAACTGCAACAGATTCTTCAGAGCGCTTTTCCTGACAACAAGAGCATTCAGGTCGTCGCACTGAACGACCAAGGAATCACGGTGCGACTCGTCGTCAGTGAAGCTCACTCTCGGCCCGGCGGAACAGTCTCAGGACCAGCCCTCATGACCTTGGCTGACAGCGCCGCCTGGCTTGCCGTTATGTCGCTCGTCGGTGACGTACAACTGGCCGTCACCACAAGTCTCCACATTGATTTCCTGCGCAAGCCACCACTCAGCAACGTCCTGGCCGAAGCCACAGTTTTGAAACTCGGTAAGGCCCTGGCTGTGGTTGATGTCTTTCTTCTCAGCGAGCAGACCCGTGCGGTCGTCGCCAAGTCCAGCGTGACGTACTCAATTCCCCCTCGTCACAGTGACGCAGTACCAACCACCGCTTCCTAGAGAGTCGTAGCCAACGTGACCAAGCGGCTTTCGCCAGTGCTCATTTTCACTCTGGCACTGGGCATTGGCATCATCGTTGCCAACCTCTACTACCTTCAGCCCCTACTGCACCAAGTGCGAAGTGACTTTCACATTTCGACTGTGCAAACATCGGCGTTGGTCACTTTCACGCAAGTTGGCTACGCCACCGGACTCGCCTTCGTCTTGCCACTCGGTGACCTCATTGCTCGCAAGCGACTCATTGCGGCGATTTTCTTCGTTGCAGCTAGCGCCATGCTGGCCGCATCGTTCATTCACGCCTACACCGCCTTTGCGGTTATCACTGTGGTGATTGGTCTCACTTCGGTCGGCGGACAGGTCATTATCCCCTTCGTGGCTGACCTCACCCCCGCGGAGAGTCGTGGGCGAACGGTTGCTCGACTGATGTCCGGGCTTCTTATGGGCATCCTGCTCTCACGGACGTTCTCGGGAATTCTGGCCGAAAGCATTGGTTGGCGCGGGGTCTACCAGTCTGCCGCTGCACTACTAGCAACCGCCGGGCTGTTCTTCTCGGTCATTTTGCCCGCTGAAGAGAAGCGACCTCACGTCCCCTACCGGCGCTTGGTCGCGAGTTCATTTTCACTACTCAGAGAGTTTTCAACACTGCGCCGTCGCGCCTGGTTTGGCGCCGTTGTGTTCGCGGCCTTCTCGGCCCTCTGGTCAACCCTGGCATTTCTCCTGTCCGGTGCGCCCTTCCACTATTCCAACGTCACCATTGGACTCTTTGGACTACTGGGCGTCGGCGGTGTGATGGCCGCCAACCTCGCCGGTCGCCACGCGGATCAGAATCGCCATCGTCTCTCTACTCAAGTGGCGTCGCTCTGCATTGTTGCGGCGTTCGCCCTTCTGTGGCTGAGTCGCTCGAACGTGTGGGGTATCACTGCGGCAATCTTCCTTTTGGACGTTGGTGTGCAAGGGATGCAGATCACGAACCAGGTGCTGATTTTTGCGCTCGCCCCCGAGAAGCGAAGTCGCATTAATAGCGCCTACATGGTGTGTTACTTCACCGGCGGTGCGGTTGGATCTCTCCTCGCCGGCTTCGTCTACTCGAGGTTCGGTTGGACCGGCGTGTGCGTGCTGGGCCTTCTCCTTGGTGTGCTTCTGGTTGTGCCATCAGTGCTCTGGCGTGATGAAGCAGCACTCACTACGTCCTAGCGAGGCAAGCGACAGAACTCCATGAAGGTCATCTTCATGGGAAGTTCAACCAACCCATCAACAACATGTGGGGCTAGGAGCGCTTCGACTTCACGCGACAGTTGCTCGCGCTCATGCTCCGATTTGATAATTGTCGCCGAGTAGGTATTGAAAAGTCCCACTACCTGTTCCGGCGTGCGCTTCCAGAGGTACGGAACATCCTCGTGCAGGGTTACTTCAAATGGTCCTTGCGTCGGGACGGAGGCCAGGTAGTTGCGGTCCGTGAGGTCAGTCCCGTGGTTTCGCAGCGATCCAATGGACGCCGTCCAGTCAACGTCACCGTCAAAGCCCAGACCGACAATGATTAGTCGACCAGCGCCTCGAAGCACCCTCGCGACTTCCAGTGAGGTGTCGGGCTGGGGAAACCAGTGCCACGCCGACGACGCCACCACGAGGTCCATGGAAGCCTCAGCCAGTGGCAGCGACTGAGCAACGGCGTTCAGTGACGAGATATCTGGAGAGCGCTCTTCGAGCACCTCTCGCATGTTTTCATCTGGCTCCACGGTGGTGACGTTGGCTCCCAGTGACTCTAAATACCGAGTCAACAGTCCGGTGCCGGCACCGAGCTCGAGCACGTCCTTCGAGGTCAGATCTCCGTAGAGGCGTCGTGCCTCAGCGGGTGGACCGGGGCGAAACTCGTCGTAGGCGCGGGCTACCGCGCCAAAGCTTCGCGAGCGGCGAAGCCTCTCTTCGTTCACGCCTGTCCGGTTTTGGTTCGTAGGTACGAGAGCAACTGGTCGATTGCGACCCGATCCTGCAGAGTGGTGTCACGGTCACGAACGGTCACGGCCTTGTCTTCCAAGGTGTCAAAGTCAACCGTGATGCAGAACGGGGTACCCACTTCGTCTTGGCGACGGTAGCGCTTACCAATTGACTGGGTGACGTCGTAGTCGCACATGAAGTGTGGCTGCAGCAAACTAAGTACCTCTTGCGAGACACCTTCGAGTTCGGGCTTCTTCGAGAGAGGCAGGATCGCAACTTGGTAGGGAGCGAGACGCCAGTCAAGGCGAAGTACTGAACGCGTCTCGCCTTCGACTTCGTCTTCGTGGTAGGCGGCGAGCAGGAACGCCATCATGGCTCGCGTCGCACCAGCGGCGGGCTCAATGACGTACGGCGTGTAGCGCTCATTGGTCGTCTGGTCGAAGTAGTCGAGCTTCGTGCCCGAGTGATTCGAGTGCTGGGTCAGGTCGTAGTCACCACGGTTGGCAATACCTTCGAGTTCGTCCCAACCCCACGGGTAGAGGAACTCAACGTCCGTCGTGCCCTTGGAGTAGTGCGACAAGTCGGCCTGAGCGTGTTCGTGCAGGCGCAGCATGTCAGCGGGAATACCGAGGTCCAGGTACCAGTTGAAGCGAGCATCAATCCAGTACTTGTACCACTGCTCGGCTTCTGTCGGTGGAACGAAGTACTCCATTTCCATCTGTTCGAATTCACGGGTACGGAACACGAAGTTCTGTGGCGTGATCTCGTTACGGAACGACTTACCAACCTGCGCAATACCGAACGGTGGCTTCTTGCGAATGGTCGACAGCACGTTGCCGAAGTTGGTGAACATGCCCTGGGCGGTTTCGGGACGAAGATACGCAGTCGCGCCTTCACCCTCAACGGGACCTGCCTGGGTCTTGAACATCAGGTTGAAGGCACGAGCTTCCGTGAACTCCGTTGAGCCACACTTGGGGCAGACGCCCTCGATCTTGTCCTCGCGCCAGCGTTCCTTGCACTTACGGCAGTCCACCAGTGGGTCGGTGAACGTCTCGAGGTGACCCGAGGCGGCCCAGACGGCGGGTGGCGAAAGAATGGCTGCGTCAATACCAACAATGTCGTGGCGCATCTGCACCATTGAGCGCCACCAGGCGTTCTTGACGTTGCGAAGCATGTTCACGCCCAAGGGGCCGTAGTCGTAGGTTGAGCGGAATCCGCCGTAGATCTCTGCCGACTGGAAGATGAAGCCGCGGCGCTTTGCGAGGTTGGTTACCTTGTCAAGTAGTTCTGGGTCGAGATGTGACGTTGATTCCATCTCCCAAGGTTACTCAACTACTCAGCGCTCCTGAGCCGTACTATTACCTGATTCGCTAGCAATCGTCCGGTTGGTGCCAGGGTGACACGCCCTTCGTTCACCTGGATGAGGTGCTTAATCTCCTCGAGGGAGTCAAAGGCTTCAACGGGAACGCCACGCCGAGTACGAAGGGCCAGCGACTGGCGCTCGAAGGCCTGGGTCGTTTCGTCGAGCTTCTCTTCCCCACCGAGTGGCTTTTCACCCGCCGCCACCATCGCGATGTAGCGGTCAGGCGTGCGAACGTTCCAGAAGCGACGTCCGCCCCGGTGCGAGTGAGCCGCCGATCCGAACCCGACGTAGTCATCGTGGTCCCAGTAGACGTGGTTGTGGCGACATTCGTGGCCGGGCTTCGCCCAGTTCGAAATCTCTTCCCAGTTATAGCCGTGTGCTTCAAGGGTCTCGCCCACTAGGTCGTAGGCGTCAGCGGTCTCGTCCTCGTCGGGGTGGCGAGCGGGGTCTTTGCCGAGTGGCGTTGCTGGCTCGGGCGTTAGGGCGTAGCAACTGATGTGCGGTGGCGGGTTCTTCAGTTCGAGAAGATCCCTGAGTGTGGCCTTCACGTCATCAAGGGTTTCTGAACGTGAGCCAATGATGAGGTCCATGTTCCAGGTAGCAAAGCCCGCTTCAGTCACGCGCTCGGACACTTCTTCGTGCGCCATGGTGCCGTGGCGACGCCCCAGGTCGGCGAGCACCGCCGGCTGGGTTGACTGGACGCCAAAGCTCATGCGAGTGACGCCACCTTCGCGGTACGCCTGGAGACGTTCACGTGACGCGTCCTCCGGGTTGCACTCGACGGTAATTTCACAGTCACTGGTTTTAGGAATGGCGTCGAGGATTGAGAGCAGTTGCTCAACGGAGAGTCGAGACGGTGTTCCACCACCAAAGAACACTGACGTCGCTTCGGGGAGTCCTTCGTCCTTGGCCCAGGCAATTTCCTGCAGCACACTGGCAACGTAGTCCTCCATTAAGTGGTCACGGTCCGAGTACGTGGCAAAGGCGCAGTAGTCACAGCGGTGCGCGCAAAAGGGCACGTGGACGTAGACGCCGAAGTTGCTCATGATGTGGCCTTGGCTACTTCGCGAGCCTCGGCAAATCGAGCGAGAGCCTCGTTTCGCTCGTTGTTCGCGTCAACAAGGGGAGCCACGTAGCCCACCGGTCGAAGTAGTCCTTCTCCCCCACCCGGTTGCAGACACTGGGGCGGGGGAACCTCGCGGAGTGCGGGCACGTACTTATGAACGTAGAGTCCCTGTGGATCAAATCGTTCGGCTTGAAGGGTTGGGTTGAACACCCGGTGAAAGGGCGCGGCGTCAGTCCCCGTGCCAGCAGTCCACTGCCAACCGTGCTGGTTGGACGCCACATCACCGTCGATGAGATTCCACATGAACCACTTCGCACCCCAGCGCCAATCGAGGTGAAGGTGCTTTACGAGGAACGAGGCCGCCACCATGCGAACACGGTTGTGCATCCAGCCCTCTTCACGAAGTTGTCGCATACCGGCGTCCACCATGGGGTACCCCGTCTCGCCCCGGGCCCAGGCTTGGAACCTTTCAATGGCGGCGTCGTCTCGGTCAATGCGCAGATGTTCCATGGCCGGCTGCAGCACGCGCCACGTTGAGTCGGGGTGGTGAAACAACACGTCGGCGTAGAACTCTCGCCAGCACACCTCCGAAGCGAATATACGTCGTCCATTCGAGAGGCCCTTGGTGGCGTGAATAAGTTGTCGTGGGTGCAGCGTGCCGAACTTCAAGTACGGACTGAGGCGACTGGTCTGATCAAGACTCGGCACATTGCGCGCTTCGTCGTACCCATCGACGTACTGCTGAAACGTCAGCAGTTGGGCCTGGGCCGCGGCTTCGCCGGCGACGAGGAGTTGCGGAGCGACCGAGGTGTCCAGGTCACCGAAGTACGCCGGTCGGTGCTGCGCACTCGCGCTCGTGATGTCGTCGACGCTGAGTGACGGAGCGCTCTTCCACGCAGCGTTCTGCGGCGCCGGTACTGGTTGGGGCATGGCGCACTCTTCCCAGCCGCGTCGAAACGCGGTGAAGACTCGACACGGCGTTCCTGTCTTCGTCTGCACCGTACCGGGGTCCACAATGTACGCCGATCCAATGAAGTGAACGGCCACACCGGCCTCTTCCAACACTCGCTGGACGTGGTGGTCTCGCACCCGCCCCTTTGGACCAAAGTCCTTGGCGCAGTACACCGCTGAAGCGCCAGTCTCTCGAGCGAGCGCCAACAGTTCCGCCGCGGGGTCGCCCTTTCTCAGCACGAGCGATCCGTCGAGGGACGCACTGAGCGCTTCAAGTGAGGCCACCAGAAACGCCGTTCTCGTAGGACCCGACGGGCTCAGGAACGTTTCATCAATAATCCACGTCGGCACCACATGCTCGCTGTCGGCAACGGCCTGGACCAGCGCGGGATTATCGGCGAGACGAAGGTCGCGTCGAAACCAGAAGAGAGACGTTCGGTGAGCGGGCATACGTGGTGACCTTACCGGTCGTTGCGCAGTGGTGAGAGCGGAGCTGTGGCGCGGGCGGCCTTCATGCGACGCCCGAAGTGATTTTCTATGGACTCTTGGGCGAGGGCAGCAACTTCGCCACCGCCTAACGGAGACGTTTCTCGCAACACGCCCGCCAGGTCACCCCCGAGGATTCGCTGAATGAGCAGCACCGCGCTGGGCGAAACGGCCAGGCCACTACGACAGGTGCCACAGAGCATGCCCCCGACCTGGGCGTCAAAGGCCACGAGCGGACCTTCACTCGCGCAGTTGACGCACTCGGTTACCACCGGTTCCGAACCGTCGTGGGCCAGCAGTTTGAAGAAGAACGATGCGGGCACCAGTGTTGGAGAAAAGGCTTCGTTGTCGAGCGTCATCAGAACGCGACTGAGGAGCTCGAAAATGCCAGGGTCGGCGACATCTTCTGTGGGAATGGCGTCCACCGCCTCAACAACGGCGTAACCAGCGTTGATGCGCTCGTACGAACTGCGCAGCGTACTGAGTCGCTCGACGTGGCGCACGTGACGGGCAATATAGAGATCACCGCGCGTCTTGACGAGGTCGACGTTGACGTAGGCCAGCGCCTCTAGGGTGCCCCCGAGCTTGCTCGTCGTTTTACGACTGCCCTTAGCGAGGACCCGAACTTTTCCGTGGTCCTTGGTCCACAGAACGACCACTCGATCAGACTCACCCGACGAGTACGTGCGAAGCACTATGGCGTCGTCGTGCAGTTCCTTCACTCGTCGGTCTCGTCCTCGCTCTTGGGGTCCTCAAAGTGCTGCTTACGTGGAGTAATTCCCATGAATCGGTTGAGTGCCACCCCACCGGCCACCAACACCGCGAGGATGGGCGGAACAGCCAACGGGTCGATGAGACTCGAGGCGCCGTTCAGGGCGAGTACCCAGAGAAAGATGTAGAACAGCCCGACAGCGACGAGAGTGATTTTGGTTACCTTCATTTGTCCAGTCCTCCAAAGCGGCGTTCACGTCGTTGAAATTCTTCAATGGCTTCAAAGAGGTGCTCTCGACGAAAGTCTGGCCAGAGTACGTCGCTGAAGGTCAGTTCGGCGTAGGCCATCTCCCACAGTAGGAAGTTCGACATCCGGTACTCACCCGAGGTTCGCACAATCACGTCGGGCTCAGGAAGTTCAGGGTGGTACAGGTGTTGGGCAATCAACTTTTCCGAGACCTTGGAAGCGGGAGTTTTGGCGGCGATGATTTCCTTCACGGCGTCAACAATTTCGGCTCGACCGCCGTAGTTAAACGCAATGTTAAAGGTCATGACCTTGTTCTTCTTCGTTAACTCTTCAGCCGCTTCCATGTGCTTTAAGACGCCCCGCGGGACTCGCCAGTCGCGGCGACCCGAGAAAACAATCCGCACCCCTTGCTCGTGAAGGTCGTGCATGTGGTTCACCATGAGGTTGCGGTTGAAGTTCATCAAGTAGCGAACCTCGTCAACCGGCCGTACCCAGTTTTCCGTCGAGAATGCGTAGACAGTCAGACACTTCACCCCGACGCTCAAGGCACCGTAGACGGTGTCAACGAGCGCTACTTCCCCGGCGCCGTGTCCCTCGGTTCGAGGGAGGCCTCGGCGCTGCGCCCAGCGACCGTTCCCGTCCATGACGACCGCAACGTGGTGCGGCACGTTGGCGCCATCCAGGGAGGCGGGTATCGGGGTGGGACGAGGATCTGGCACGTATAAAACTTACTTGGTTGCTCCGACGTTTCGTAGCCCCTCCAGCCTCTAACCTCGTTAGGTGGATTCTTTTGACCCTGATGACGACGCCCCGTACGTGGAGCCGTCAGACGAAGTCGGAATTCAACTCGGTGCTGACCACATAGCCATTGACGAGCAGCGTGCTCTCGATTTGCTCGACAGCATCACCCACGACCTACCCGGAGGCGGCGAGTCTCGCGAGGGTCAGCGCAACATGGTCCGCGCTATCGCTAGCGCCTTCTCGAACAACGAAACAACCATCATTGAAGCGGGCACCGGTGTTGGTAAATCACTCGCCTACCTCGTCCCCTCCGCGCTCGCCGGTCGTCGCGTCGTGGTGGCCACCGCCACAAAAAACTTGCAAGACCAGTTGGCGTCGAAGGACGCGCCGTCAGTGGCCGAACACACCCGTGGCGTTCGTGTCGCGATCCTGAAGGGTAAACAGAACTACCTGTGCAAGAACCGCGCCGAGTCCATGAGTGGCGGCATTCAGGGCAGCTTCGAAGACGGCGACGATATTCCCAAGGGTGTGGCAGATCAAATGCGCCGAATCTTGCAGTGGGCCAATGAAACCGAGACCGGTGACCGTGACGAACTGACCTTTGAGGTTGATTCGCGCGCGTGGCGTGGCCTCTCGGTCACCCCGCAGGAGTGCCTCCACCGCGCCAAATGCCCACAGGGTCACTCGTGTTTCCACGAACTGGCTCGCGACCGGGCTGCTGAAGCCTCTCTGGTGATTGTGAACACCCACCTCTACGCATCCCACTTGGCTTCAGGAATGGGACTGCTGCCACCACACGACCTGGTGGTCTTTGACGAAGCCCATGAAGTCTTGGACATTTTTGCCACCCTGCTCGGTACGTCGCTCAACGCACAGCGCATCCGGGCGTTGGCCGGACTGGCGCGTCCAGTGCTCGGGCCCCAAGAAGCACAGCGGTGCATTGAACTCGTCACGAGCGCCGACCGTTTGGCTGCGGCCTTGCAACTCCAGTACGACTCGGGCCAACTCACGGGCCTTGACACCGAGTCCACCCTCGCCCTCCAGCGGGTCAGTGAACTCATCACGGCCATTGTGGAGGCGCTCCGTCAGCTCCCCTCCGACACCCCCGACCAAGAAGCCCGAAAGACCCGCACCCTCGGTCCGGCGATTCACCTGAGCAACGACCTGGACCGCGTCTTTTCAATCCGCAAGGGCGAGTTGCTGTACCTCGCGCGCCGCGACAAGGAAATTGACCTCGAGCTTTCGATTGTTGACGTGGGCCCTCGCCTCAAAGAAGACCTGTGGGGCAACGTCACCGCAGTGCTCACCAGTGCCACCATTCCTGACAACTTGCCCCACAATCTAGGACTCGATGGCGTGGCTATTGAACGCCTCGAGAGCCCCTTTGACTACCAGTCACATTCCCTCCTCTACGTCCCCGCTGACTTCCCAGAACGAAACAGCGAGACGGCCGAAGCAGCAATCATTGACGAACTCGTTGACCTCATCACCGCTGCTGGTGGTCGCACCCTTGCTCTCTTTACGAATCGCTCCGTCATGAAGCGGGTCGCCGAAGCCGTAGCGGGCCAAGTGGAGACACCGGTCTTGGTCCAGGACACCTTGTCACGCCAAAAGCTCATTGAACGTTTCCGGGACAGTGCAGAAGCAAGTCTCTTTGCCGTTACGAGCTTCTGGCAAGGAGTCGACGTGCCGGGACACTCACTGAGCCTCGTCACTATTGACCGACTGCCGTTTAGCGTTCCCGGTGATCCGCTGGCTGAAGCTCGCCGTTCGAAGTCGGAAAACCCCTTCCGTGAAGTTGACCTGCCTCGTGCCACGATGTTGCTCGCTCAGGGCGTCGGTCGACTTATTCGTTCGGCCACGGACCGAGGTGTCGTGGCCGTACTCGACACTCGTCTCGCTGAAAAAGGGTACCGCTCGCAGATGTTCAAGAAGCTGCCACCGATGAAGCGCACCCGAGACAAGCTTGAGGTCACCGAATTCCTGAGGGAACTTCGGTCCTAATCCTCAGAGGCAGGCGTGCTGTTGACCGTCGCTACAGAACTGACCACCATCAGCGTCAGTCCAGTGACCGCCAGCGCTCCATCGCACTGACTGGCGACAACGCAGACACACCCGCGCCGCACCGCGAGATTTCAGGCGACGTTCGTTGGCGAAATGAAAGACGCCGATCACCACGAGTACGGCAGCGAAGAGAATGATCATCGATGAGCCAATCGGTAGAAACGCACCTCTTCACCATAGACGAAACAGTGTTACTACTTAATATAAAGTAAATGTCGAAAGCCTTTAATTGCAGGACTTTTCAAAGTTAAAGAGCTACTTAACGGTGCTGTTTAGTAGCCAAAGCGGTCGAGAATGTCTTCCCGCTTCTGCCATCCAGGTTCGACGGACACCTTCAGTTCAAGGAAGCATCCCTCGGGAAGCTGACGACGCGCCGCAATGCCAACGTCTTTCAGCAACTGACCACCCTTACCAATGACCATTCCCTTTTGAGACTCGCGCTCGACCAGGATTTCCACCACGATGTGGGGCCACTCAAACTCCACCACACGACAGTGGATTGAGTGTGGCAGTTCTTGCTTGGTCTTTCGAACCAATTGCTCGCGAACGAGCTCCGCGACCCAAATTGCTTCGGGAACGTCCGACACTTCATCTTCCGGGAAGAGAAACGGTGACTCCGGCATGAATGTCTTCACGTACTCAATGAGAGCGGGTGCGCCCTGCTCGGTCTTTGCCGAGACGGGAAAGTACTCCACTTTTTTAGCAACGTGAGGGATGCGTAGTTCTTCGGCGACTTCCTGGACTGCCTCCATGGCGGCCATCAGTTGGGCGGCTACCGCGTCACGGCCCGGCTTGTCCATCTTGTTGACGACGAGAATTGGCTGAGGGCCTCGATCGTTCTGGCAGGCCTTCAGCATGGTCGCGATGACGTTACGGTCACCAGGTCCAATCGCCGAACTGGCTTCAATCAGGGCCATGATCACGTCCACACCGTCAGCGGCATCGGTGGCGGCCCGGTTGAGTCGGTTACCGAGGCCCGTCTTTGGACGGTGAATACCAGGCGTGTCAACGAAGATGACCTGAACGTCGCCTTCGGTCAGTACCCCTCTGATGGCTGACCGGGTGGTGTTTGGCGTCGAGGAGGTAATAGAAATCTTTGTTCCTACGACGGTGTTGATGAGCGTTGACTTACCAACGTTCGGACGACCAATAATTGCTGCAAATCCTGAGCGAGTCACTCGTTCTCCTGTACCGGTTCAACGAGAACCTCTTCAATGCGACGACCATCCATGCGAACCACCGTTAAGCGGTACTCCTCCGTGGTGTAGATGTCTCCAATTTCGGGAACACCGCCGGCGAGGTCGAGCACGAGGCCGCCCACTGTGTCCCAGCCGTCCTTCGGCAAACGGAGGGCGTACTCTTCGTTCGCGTCGTCAATATTGAGACGACCCGAGAGTGATATCCCCTCTTCGATGGACTGTTCACTAAGTTCGTCGACTACCTCGGGGTCCGATTCGTCAGTAATCTCCCCCACCAGCTCTTCGAGCACATCTTCAAGAGTGACGAGACCGGCGGTGCCACCGTATTCGTCAACGACGACAAAGAGGTGGGACTTGGCTTGGCGAATTTCGGCGAGGAGTGACGCCACTTTTTTTGTCTCGGGCACAAAACTCGCTGGACCCATGTGATCAACGATCTGGTCATCACCGTGACCAGTAGTTGCTAGCGAGGCCAGTGAGCGCAGGTTAACGATGCCCACAATGTCGTCCACACCTTCGCCGTAGACCGGGAGTCGCGACCGCCCCGTCTCCACGGCGATTCCGAGCGCCTCCAGCACCGTGGCGGTGCTCGCCACGTCAATGATGTCAATGCGCGGGACCATGACTTCTCGGACAATGGTGTCGCCGAACTCAATTACCGAATGAATGAAATTACGTTCATCGGACTCAATGGCCTGGTCTTCGTGCGCCACGTCAGCCATGGCCAGAATCTCAGAATCGGTCATCTTCTGTTCGACGCCCTTTTCGCCAAAGAGGCCAATCACGCCGTCAGCAATCGCGAGCAGCAGTGTTGAAAGCCACTTGATTGGTGGGAAGGTGAGAATACGGCCAACAATGGGGGCGGCCACCAGGGCAGCCGCGTCGGGGTGCTGGACCGCAAGGTTCTTGGGGATGGCCTCGAAGATAACGAAGATCACTACTACTTCGGCGACCGTGGCGATGAGCAGTCCGGCCGGCCCAAAGAGGCGACCAGCGAGGACACCGACCATGGTCGCTGACACCAACTGACAGATGAGCACGAGCAGCAGCAGCGGGTTAAGGAACTTCTCTGGTGACTCCGCTAGTTGCACCAGCATCTTGGCGCCCCGCTTGCCCTGATCGCGCAAAGAACGGGCTCGCGACTTGTTCATTCGCACGAGCGACGTCTCGGCGAGCGCAAAGAAGCCCGACAAGACCAGAAGGATCGCTACCGCAACACTCAGGTATGTGTCGCTCGAGGACCAAACGAGGGCTATCACTTCGCCTCCGCGACGTAGTGGCGACCCAGGATGTCGCGCTCACGCGCTTCCATTCGCTCAGCTTCGTCATCAACCATGTGGTCCCACCCCAGCAGGTGAAGAACACCGTGAACGACGAGGAGAGCCACTTCGTCATCAAAAGAAACTTCATGCTCAACTGCGTTGCGCGCGGCAACTTTGGGGCAAATCACGATGTCGCCAATGAGCTGAGGAATCTCCGGCTCGGGCGACTCTCCCGGGCCGGTGCCACCGGCGTCGGGCACCCGTCCGGTGGGGTCAGGTTCATTGTCAATGGGAAAGCTCAGAACGTCAGTCGGTCCGGTCTTGCCCATGAACTGCTCGTTCAGTGAAGCAATCGTTGCTTCATCGCAGAAGATCAGTGACACTTCGCTGAGGCCCTTCACACCTTCGTCGGTCAGGGCGTGGCGACACAAGGTCACCCAACGCTCGAGGTCGATCTCGTGGTCCTGCTGCTCGTCAGCTGCGTAGATGTCAATACTCATGATTCATTCTTTTCAAAGGCCTGGACAATGTCGGCCACGATACGGTGTCGAACGACGTCTTTAGGGCTGAGGTGGATAAAGCTAATGCCCTCAACGTTCCAGAGGATCTTTTCAACCTTTTCGAGACCACTCTTCTTGCCGTTGAGGTCAACCTGGGACTGGTCGCCAGTCACCACGGCCTTAGAGTTTTGACCAATACGGGTCAGGAACATCTTCATCTGTTCTGGCGTCGTGTTCTGGGCTTCGTCCAAGATAATGAATGCGTCATTGAGTGTTCGGCCACGCATGAAGGCCAGTGGGGCAACTTCAATGGTTCCGTTGGCAATGAGACGCTGGGCACCCTCTGGACCAACCATGTCGTAGAGAGCGTCGTAGAGAGGACGCAAATAGGGGTCGACCTTGGCCATGAGGTCACCCGGAAGGAACCCCAGGTTCTCCCCCGCTTCAACGGCTGGTCGAGTGAGCACAATGCGCTGGACCTGGCGACGATGCAGCGCCTGCACGGCAGCCGCCACGGCGAGGTAACTCTTACCGGTACCAGCGGGACCAAGTCCGAAGGTAATAATCGACGAATCAATCGCGTCGGTGTAGCGCTTCTGGCCCGCGGTCGTGGGGCGAATTGCCTTGCCCTTAGCGCCACGAACCACTTCGTGGCGAAGTACTTCGGAAGGCATCATGTTGTCAGCCACCATGTCAACGGTGCGACCAATTTTGGTGACGTCAAGTCCCTGTCCGCTCTCGAGAACGAGGACGAGCTCGTCGAACAGTCGAAGTACTTTGGCCGCGTCAGGTCCCGTTACGGAGATCTGGTTGCCCTGGACACGAATCTTGGACGATGGGAATGACTTTTCAATCACTCGCAGGTGTTCGTCTCGTGGTCCCAGTAAGCCCGCCATCAGGTGCGTATTGGGAACGTAGGTGGTCGCCGTCAAAGCCTCGGAGGCTGTGGCATCAAAGGTCATCCTGGGGGCCATTCCATTCTGCGTCCGCCAAGGACATGCATATGTAGGTGTGGGACAGTCATTTGCGCGTCAGCGCCAACGTTAAAGACGAGGCGGTAGCCGCTCTTTCGAATTCCTTCGAGTTCGGTTACCTGGTGCGCCAAAAGGATCAGTTCATCAGTGATGCCAATGTGGTCAATCGTGATGTGATCGGCTGACTCAATGTGCAACTTGGGCACCACAATGACGTGAACCGGTGCTTGCGGTGCGATGTCGTGAAAGGCGTACGCCGTCTCACTCTCAGCCACCTTCTTCGACGGGATTTCACCCGCAACTATTTTGCAGAAAAGACAGTCACTCATGTGTTGCTCTCATCATTACCGATTTCGGGACTCCGGTGCTGCCATTGCCCAGCCTCCGTGGCAAAAACTTAAGATGCTCGCCGCGCTCACGGCCGCCGTCTCCGCACGGAGCACCGTTGTGCCTAGTGACACTTTGGTGCGGTCGTCGGGCCACTCCTCTGGCGCCCATCCGCCTTCGGGGCCAATCGCCACCGCTGACACGTGGTGCCAGTCACCTTCTCCGTCAAAGTCACATACCGCAACGTTCACCGGAACGTCACGAATACTCACTGGATCGGCTACGACGAGGTCGTACGTGCGACGAGACTGACCACACGCTTCATCCGCAATGCGCTGCCAGCGTCGAAGCACCTTGTCCTTCACTTCACCCTTGAACTTCACGACGACGCGCTGACTGAGCAGTGGCACGATGGTTCGAACGCCCAGTTCGGTTGCCTTGGCCACGGCCCATTCACTCCGGTCGCCCTTGAGCGGCGCCATGTACAGCATGGTGGCAACCGGTTCAGGGTCGTGATGCAGTGGCGTCACAACGTCCAACCCGTGTTCGCTGACCGAGCAGAGTGACCAGTCCCCTGCGCCATTCGTGACCACAATCTCTTCGCCACGCTTAGCTCGCAGCACGGTCCGTAGGTGGTGTTCGTCCTCCTTCGAGAGCACTGGTGCCTCGGGGTCGACCACGCGAAACTGCCCTAGTGCCGAGACCCGGCGTGACCAGAGCTCGAGGCTCACTTCTTCGCCTTACGACGCCCAAACAGCCCCGAGTGCTGCGCGTTCACGCGTTCACCCCGGTGTTCGGCCAATTTACGAATGAGCGCTTCTGATTCCTCGTCAAGTTCCGCCGGCACGGCCACCGCCACGTGAATGTAGAGGTCACCACGGTTGCGGCCGTGCAGTTGCGTGATGCCCTCGTGGCGAATGCGGTGCACGGTCCCGTTTTGAGTGCCAGGTTCGATCTCGATGTCCAAGGTCTCTCGAAGTGTTGGCACCGTGATGGTTGCTCCGAGCGCAGCCTGCGCAAAAGTGATGACCGCTTCGTGGTGCAGGTCATTACCGTTTCGTTCGAAGCGCTCGTCGTCGGCCACGCGCAGGTGCACGAAGAGTCGACCATTGGGGCCACCGCGAGGACCCGCCGGGCCGCGGTCAGCGAGTCGCATGGTGGAGCCTTCTTCAACACCGGCGGGGACCTGAATCGTCATGGTGCTTGTCTGGTTGGTGCGACCTTCCCCGCGACACGTTGCACACGGTGACGTAATGCGACTCCCCATGCCCGAGCAGCGGTTACAGACCACCGTTGACATCATCTGACCCAAGATGGAGTTACGCACGCGTTGCACCACGCCCGCACCCATGCACTCCGAACAACGCTCGGGTTGCGTGCCCGGCTCGCATCCGTTGCCTGCACAGTCCGGGCACTTCTGTGGCAGTGTGACGGTGATTTCGTGCTGCGCACCAAAAGCCGCGTCGTCGAGGGTAATTTCAAGACTGACTTCGGCGTCGGGGCCTGGTTGGGGTCCGCGGCGTTGCTGAGAGTTAACCCCCATGCCCCCAAAGAACATGTCAAAGATGTCCTGCACGGAACCAGCACCGCCGCCAAAGGGGAAGCCACCGGCTCCTACGTCTGAACCGAATCGGTCGTAACTGGCACGACGTTCGGGGTCCGACAGCACCTCGTAGGCCTGCGAAATTTCCTTGAATCGAGCTTCGGCTTCAGCGTTCCCGGGATTGTTGTCCGGGTGGTACTGGCGCGCGAGGCGGCGATACGACTTTTTGAGTTCATCTTCCGAGCAGTTGTGTTCTACTTCCAGAATTACGTACAGATCAGTTTCAGCCACGTGTTTCCTCTCCACCGAAGTGGCGTGTTAGATGTTGTGAAACAACTTCGGCCGCAGCCATTGTTTCTTGGTATTTCATGCGCGTCGGTCCTAGAAGTCCGACGGCGCCAATAGCGGTGCCATCGACGAGCACTGGTGCCACAATCACCGACGCCGCCGAGAGCGGTTCATAGCCCGTCTCGTGACCAATGGCCACCGACAGTCCCTGATCGAGAATGTCCTGAACGAGTGAGACGACCAGCAGTTCTTGTTCGAGAATGCTCAAGACTTTTCGCACGGTCTCCACGCCATCAAAGGCCTCAGCGACCTTCGATGATCCGCCAATGAAGACCCGGTCACCATCGATGGTGGGAGATTCGGAGTGGAGGGTACTTACTGCTTCACGTACTAGCTTCGCGACACCGTCATCGAGCGAAGGTACTTGGACCCGGTCCTCCAGGGTCGTGCCGAGCAACAGGGCGTTCAATTGTCGCGACGCTTCGGCCACGTCCAGGTGCGAAACGCTCCACGCTGGCGTGATGGAGTTCTTCGAGACGGAACCGTCTGAGAAGACCGTGACCAGGATCTGGTGGTGCTGGTCGATATGGACGAGTTGCGTCGAAAGAATGGTGGCGTGGTTGTTGGAAGCCCCCACAACGACCGAGGTGTACGAGGTGAGCTGGCTCAGGAGCGTCGATGTTTGTTCGAGGACGTCTTCGACTTCGCCCCGCACGCCACGAAAGAATTCGCCAATCTGCTGCTGCTGGGCGTTACTGAGCACGCCCTTTTCCAAGTGGTCAACGAAGTAGCGGTACCCCTTGTCAGTCGGGATTCGCCCGGCTGACGTGTGGGGCTGTGCGAGGTAGCCCTCGCGCTCCAGACTCACCATTTCTGAACGCACCGTGGCCGGTGAAACGCCGAGTGACGCTGATGCCTGGACCGCTGATGAGCCAACGGGGGCGGCGGTGTCGATGTGCTCAACCACAACCGCTTCAAGGATTGTGGCCTTACGAGCGTCAAGGTCTGAAGTGGTGTCCTTCTGTTCCTTTTTGGCGCGTGGCGACATACTTCCTCCTGTTAGCAGTCAATTCTACCGAGTGCCAACCCGAATCGCCCTCTATCATCAGCGACATGTCTACCTACCAAGCACCGACGCGCGCCGAGTCGCAGACCAGTGGCACCGAGGCAGAACTTCTTGCGAGTTTCCTCGATGCCAACCGCTCGACACTCCTCGCCAAGTGCGACGGCCTCACACTCGAGCAGTTACAACTTCGCCCCGTGGAACACTCGTCGATGTCCCTTCTGGGACTCGTTCGTCACATGGCGCTTGTCGAACAGTGGTGGTTCGATCGGATCTTTCTCGGCAGCAATGACGAACTGGTCTTTTCTGACCCGAGCGACCCTGATTATGAGTGGAACTCACTGGAGTCGTCGCTCGAAGAGACGTTTGCGGTGTTCAACCGCTGCGTTGAACGAAGTCGTGACGCAGTGAGCGAACGTGGACTTGGCGAGGAAGCCATCGGATCAGACCGACGTGGCGGCTACCGCACTCTCCGGTGGATTTATTTGCACATGCTTGACGAGTACGCGCGACACAACGGCCACGCTGACCTGCTGCGCGAACTCATAGACGGTCGCGTTGGTTTCTAGTCCTCGAGCTTGAGGGCAGCCACGAAGGCTTCCTGTGGCACTTCAACGCGCCCCAGGTTCTTCATCTTCTTCTTACCCTCTTTTTGCTTCTCGAGCAGTTTGCGCTTACGGGTGATGTCTCCTCCGTAGCACTTCGCCAAAACATCCTTACGGCGAGCCTTCACGGTCTCACGAGCAATCACTCGTGAACCAACGGCGGCCTGAATTGGTACGTCGAACATTTGACGAGGGATGAGCTCCTTCAGTCGTTCAGCCATCCGGCGACCGTAGTAGTCGGCGTTTGACTTGTGCACGATTGTGGAGAAGGCGTCGACGGGTTCGTGGTTGATGAGCAGGTCGACGCGAACGAGATTGGACGTTACGTAGCCACTGGGTTCGTAGTCGAGCGAGGCGTAGCCCTTAGTGCGACTCTTCAGGGCGTCAAAGAAGTCAATGACGACTTCAGCGAGCGGAATGCGGTAGCGCAGCTCTACTCGCTCCGTCGAGAGGTGGTCCATCTTGATCATCTCGGCACGTCGTGAGTGACAGAGGTCCATAACGGCACCCAAGAATTCGGTGGGTGTGAGGATATTGATATCGAGCATGGGCTCGTCAATGTGGTCGAGGCGACTCGGGTCGGGCAACTCAGTGGGATTGTCCACCAGAATTTCGGTACCGTCGGTCAAGAACGCGCGGTAGACCACCGACGGTGCAGTAGCGATGATGGCCAGGTTGAACTCTCGGTCGAGGCGCTCACGAACAATTTCCATGTGCAACAGACCGAGGAAGCCGCATCGGAAACCAAAGCCCAGGGCGTGCGAGGACTCCGGCTCGTAGGTAATTGAAGCGTCGTTCAGCTTGAGCTTGTCAAGCGCGTCACGCAGGTCGGGCAAGTCGTCACCATCAATTGGGTAGATACCGCAAAAGACCATGGGCTTAGGGTCCATGTACCCATCAAGCGGTGCAGCCGCCGGGCGTGCCGAGTCGGTGATGGTCTCACCGGACTTTGCACCACCAACATCCTTGATGCCGGCGACGATGAATCCCACTTCACCGGGTCCCAGCTGGGTGACGGTGATCATGTCGGGGGTACGAATACCAATCTCTTCAATCTCGTGGTTCGCTCCGGCTTGCATCATGCGGACCTTCATGTCGTCACGCAAGGTGCCGTCGATGATGCGAATCGACGAAATCACGCCACGGTACTGGTCGTAGTACGAGTCGAAGATGAGTGCGCGAAGTGGGTCCTCGGGGTCACCCTGAGGTGCGGGGATTCGGTCAATGATTGCTTGCAGCAGTTCGGGCACGCCGTCACCGGTCTTCGCCGACACCGCCAGCACTTCACTCGCCGGGATGCCAAGGACTCGCTCGAGTTCTTCCTTGCAGCGATCCGGATCGGCCGCGGGGAGGTCAATCTTGTTCAGTACGGCAACGATCTCGAGGTTGTTCTCAATGGCCTGGTAACAGTTCGCCAGCGTCTGGGCCTGGATACCTTGTGAGGCGTCCACCAGTAGCACTGCTCCTTCGCAGGCAGCCAAGGAGCGCGAGACTTCGTAGCCAAAGTCCACGTGTCCCGGGGTGTCAATGAACTGGATGAGGTGGTCGTTCCAATTAACGCGAACGTTCTGGGCCTTGATGGTGATACCGCGCTCACGCTCAATATCCATGGAGTCCATGTACTGAGCCCGCATCAGACGGGGGTCGACGGCACCAGTAATTTCCAGAATGCGGTCGGACAGGGTCGACTTGCCGTGGTCAATGTGAGCAATAATGCTCAGATTACGGATTTTGCTGAAATCTACGGGAGTCGTTGGAGTTGCCACGGTCCTTCAAGGCTACCGGTTTTCGTGATTTTCAAGTTGCGTTAGGCGCCCCAATCCCCGTCTGCTAGCATGAATAAGCCCGCTGGAGAGTTTTCCAAGCACAAAGAACGAGGTTTTTCGTGGCAAATATTAAGAGCCAGATCAAGCGTAACAAGCAGAACGAAATTGCGCGCGAGCGCAACAAGGCTGTGAAGTCGGAAATTCGTACCCGCACCAAGAACGCTGTTGCTGCTGCCGGTACCGAGAACGAAGAGACCGCCCTGCGCGCTGCACTGAAGCGCATTGACAAGGCCGCTTCGAAGGGTGTCATTCACAAGAACCAGGCTGCCAACAAGAAGTCTGGTCTCATGAAGCGCATCGCAGCACTCAAGGCCAACGCCTAAGCACTACCCTGCTTGGTTACCAAGCGACGGTTGTAAAAAAGGACGCGAAAGCGTCCTTTTTTTATTGCCCCTACGCGAGTCGGGACGCCAATGTCGGAAAGAGGGCTAGCGCATTGTCTCGACGAATCTTTTGTCGCAGGTCACTCTCGAGAACAAGTGTTTCGTTGATGGATCCAACCGACAGCATTGTTGCTAACTCCGGAGCGAAGGGAAAGTCACTGCCGAACAAGATGTGTGAGTCGTCCACCAAATTGCGCAGTGAACCGAACGCACTGGTGGTTGCTGAGAGTGCGGTGTCGTAGTAGAGCTGCGAGAGGTACCCGCGAGCACCCTTGGGAGCACGCTCGGCCAGGGCTTGATCCGTGAACCACAGAAGTTCAAAGCGA
>Ga0164296_1001229_pt1 | contig 27898 bp, 12 predicted proteins | sample GEODES057metaG_FD_113533 | JGI IMG/M metagenome (GOLD analysis project Ga0164296, IMG submission 113533) | Dystrophic lake water microbial communities from Trout Bog Lake, Wisconsin, USA - GEODES057 metaG | ecosystem: Environmental > Aquatic > Freshwater > Lake | place: USA: Trout Bog Lake...
CTGATCAAGCTTCTCTCTGATTGTTATCTCTGATGCCTTCTCCCTGATCCTCAGAAGTCTTAATTCCCAAAGCCGATCAGCTCTGATCTGCTTAGTACTCATTGGTGAATTCACGAAAAAATAATTTTTTTGTTATAATATAGTTACCGCAGAAAAAAATACAAAAATCGGAAAAACAAACAAGACCCCTGAGTACCGCTCATCATGAATGAAAACGTGTTCGTAAGGGAAATCAGAGTTTTATGATTCCGTAGTTCTTAAAATGCATGAAGTATCAGGCATCAGAAAAGAGGTTTATCAGCAAAGCTGAAGATATCTGATCTCGAGCGCTGTTCCTACACGTTATCAATCAGCATACAAGAGAATGCTTGAGTGCCTGATGAAATACCGTAGTTCAGCAAAGCTAGCCTGAGCAATATACGAAAAAATTATTATGACAATTGCTATTGGAAAAAACGAAGAAAAACGCGGATGGTTTGATGACGCAGATGACTGGTTAAAACGTGACCGTTTTGTTTTTGTAGGTTGGTCTGGTCTTCTTCTATTCCCATGCGCATACTTTGCACTTGGTGGATGGTTTACTGGAACTACATTTGTAAGTTCATGGTATACACACGGATTAGCAAGCTCATACTTAGAAGGATGTAACGTATTAACTGCAGCAGTATCAACACCTGCAAATAGTATGGCTCACTCACTTCTTCTTTTATGGGGTCCTGAAGCACAAGGTGATTTCACTCGTTGGTGCCAACTTGGTGGACTTTGGACTTTTGTTGCACTTCATGGTGCTTTTGGTTTAATTGGCTTTATGCTTCGCCAATTTGAAATTGCTCGTGCTGTACAATTACGTCCATACAACGCAATTGCTTTCTCTGCACCAATTTCTGTTTTTGTTTCTGTATTCTTAATTTATCCTTTAGGTCAATCTGGATGGTTCTTTGCTCCAAGTTTTGGTGTAGCAGGAATTTTCCGTTTTATTCTATTCTTCCAAGGTTTCCACAATTGGACGCTGAATCCATTCCACATGATGGGTGTAGCTGGTGTTCTTGGAGCAGCACTTCTATGTGCGATTCATGGTGCAACTGTTGAAAATACACTTTTTGAAGATGGTGACGGTTCAAACACATTCCGCGCTTTTAACCCAACTCAATCAGAAGAAACATACTCAATGGTAACTGCAAACCGTTTCTGGTCTCAAATCTTCGGTGTTGCTTTCTCAAACAAACGTTGGCTTCACTTCTTTATGCTATTTGTACCAGTAACAGGTCTTTGGATGAGCGCAATTGGTGTTGTAGGTTTAGCTCTAAATTTACGTGCATATGACTTCGTTTCACAAGAGATCCGTGCAGCAGAAGACCCAGAGTTTGAAACATTCTATACAAAAAATATTCTTCTAAATGAAGGTATTCGTGCTTGGATGGCTGCTCAAGACCAACCACATGAACAATTAGTATTCCCAGAAGAAGTATTACCACGTGGTAACGCTCTATAAAAAACTGGTGGACGCAGCATCAACTTTGCTGATGCAAAAGCTTGATCCTACTCTATGATGAGCAGGTGAGCATGAATGAGAGGATTGACGATCAGAGATAAGCATAGCCGCTATGCTTATCTCTGATCCTGCTCATTGGTGATTCTGACCCTCCCAAGTCTAACCTACGACGTTCTCATATTTCATTATTATTTTAGATCTTTTAAAATAATGCATAAAGCAGGATTCGAACCTGCGTTGTCCCGAAGGAATAGGCTTATGAGGCCAATGCGATCGTCCCCTCCGCCATATATGCGACTCATGACGCTCTATGAGTACGATGATCAGCGAAGCTGATCCTGATCACCTTTGGTGATTCATTCAACCTATTTTTCTTTACCGCTGGTCGGACTTGAACCGGCACGGGCTTGCGCCCACGACATTTTAAGTGTCGAGTGTCTACCATTCCACCACAGCGGCATGAACAAGTCATTTTCTAGTTATTTTTATAACTAACAACTTAATAATCATAATACCATGAGATAAGAATTTTGACGAATTTGAGGCTAGCTCTTAAGCTTACTAAATGCCGATCGTTCTCGAGATATGAACCAGCTGTGAGTTCCCCTGCTGGTCCATATTTTCTTATTTCGCTTATTCTATTTTTCGAAGTGTATATTTTTGAAAAATAGAATTAAAAAGAACTCGACCAGGTGTCGTTCGAAAAGAAAGTTTTAAAATAGTTTTCTGTTTATCTTCTTTCCATGACAGACTTGGATAAATACTGGTAATGATTCCGGAAGAATTGACACGAATTTCAAGTGGTTGATGAGATTCTCGTGCAAATCGTTTGTTTAAAAAATGAGTTGACCAGTTTTCGATATTCTGAAAACTTTGCTTAACTGATACCACGTCTCCGAGAGCAACACCTCTCGATTTACCAGATGACTCATTTTTATGTTCCATAATTGATGTCAAACGGCCCAATGCATCTGTCGTTTGATGTAAATTTCTTGGAAATTTATGAACATGAAAACGAAGCGGAGGCTTCTTCGTGTTTGAGTTTCGGTGTAAAAATCTAGAAGTATCAGAGTTTCGCTCCTGGAGTTGAACCCAAATCTGTGAATGAAGTTCGAGTTCTTTTGTTTCGTATGCTTGAACAACGTCAAAAAGATTTTGATATAGTCGCCCCCGACCTTTCTGATACCCATGTTTTTCAAGAGTCATGTAGTAGAAACCTAAAACCATATCTTGACTTGGTAAAAGATTTGGTTGGCCTGTCGATGCAGATAACCAATTTCCAGTTGCCAACATTAAGATCCGTGCTTCAATTCGAGATTGAGGTGATAAAGGTACATGAACTGCCATTTGATCACCATCAAAATCGGCATTAAAAGCCGGACAAACAAGAGGGTGAAGTCGAAGGGCTTTGCCAAAACTCAAAACGGGTTGAAATGCTTGAATACCTAGCCGATGTAAAGTAGGCGCTCGATTTAATAACACCGGATATGATTGTAAAATACGATGCAAAAGTTGTCGAGCGAATGGTTTATTATGGAGAAGGATATTTTTTGCTGCTCGAAGTGTTTTACAAATTTGAAATTCAAGAAGAAAACGAAGTAAAAAAGCTTGAAAAAGCTCTAAGCCCATCTCATATGGAATTCCACATTGTGAAATATGTAAGCGCGGGCCCACAACAATAACAGAGCGCCCTGAGTAATCGACTCGTTTTCCTAAGAGATTCATCCGAAATCGACCTTGTTTCCCTCCAATTCGTTCTGTGAGAGATTTATAAAGACGTTTTTGACCTGTTGTATGTCGAACTTGTGTAGTTTTACCATTTTCTAACAGAGCATCTACGGCAAGTTGAACTAATTGTTGTTCACTTCGAACAAGAAATTCCACAAAATGTGTTTCATATAAGTAATATTTTAATCGATTATTTCGAATTAAAATACGACGATAAAGATCATTCACATCTGAACTTGCAATTTGTCCAGGTCCAAGTTGAATAATTGGTCGGAGATCAGGTGGCAAAACTGGAACACATGAAAAAATCAAAGAAGAGAGAGCTCCTCCACTTTTTTGGAATGTTTGCAGAATCTTTAAGCGGCGTATACGATTTTTTCTTCGTTTTCCAACAAAATCTGAAGATTCATCATCGTCTTCCTCGTTTTCCTCTGTTTGAGAGATGGTCTGATCAAAAAATTGAGCTTCGCGCATATTGAGTCTACTGCCACTTGATTTTAGATACGGCTTCATTCTCATTGTATCAACTCGAGTATCAGTTTTGCTGATATCTCTGCTGCCTTTTGTGGAATTAAATTCAGCTGAGCTTTGCTGCTCCATTTCAGAACTCTCGCCCAGTATCGTCTCATAAGCACGATCAAAAGATGAAGTATTAGGATTTTGATGTTCGTGTTCATCAGCTTTGCTGATGAACGTAAGGTCATGTCTGATTCCGCTCACGAATCCCACCTCATTTTTATTGAAAGCCTTCATTTCTGAATCCACGAATGGTTCTGGTCCAAGGTCTTGACGAAGTTTTTCAATTTCTTTTTTCCAATTTCTAGTTGTAAATTCATTTAAGAGTCCTTGAGCTCCTGTATTTTCTAACCAATTTGGAAATTCAGGCATTTTCCTGATCAGCTTTGCTGATTCGGAACCCTGATTATTCATCCTACGAGGATGCTGGACACTCCCCAGAAGATCGCCACTCATAAATCCCGTAGTCAATTGATTCGCCCTTGAACCTTGACTGTTCATGACTCTTTTATTGTCTGATAAGCCGTATTGAGGGATCTTATCTTTGGCAAGCTGCCCATGAGGTTTGTTTAAAAATAAAGGATTGAGTGCCCACGGTGAACAAATATCTTCAGATGCTTGTTTGCCACCAAGCCATGTATGAAGATATTCCCACTCATTATCAAAAAAATCACCTCCAGGACTTAAGCAAGCGCTTAAATATTCTGGCAGCCCAAGACTTGGGCTGTAGGCTTTATAATAGATGATTTTTTTCATATATTTTGTAGGCATCTTTAGTAAAAGAGAAAAAAGATTCGGACGAGCGTTTACATACCAGATATGAGTGACTGGACAGGCTAAAGAAATATAGCCCATTCTATATCGGCGAAATCGAGATGTGGTAACTTCAACTTGACATGTCTGGCATATTTTTGCTTTTATGGATCCGTTTAAAGCTTTTTCATGATCGAGAGCAAATTTTTGTTCTTTTATTTGACCGCATGAACACGTCCAATCATTAATTGGTCCAAAAATACGTTCACAAAATAAACCATCTTTTTCTGGTCGAAAACTTCGATAGTTGAGAGTATCTGGTTTTTTAACTTCACGGCAAATAAGAGGTCGAACACCTTCTTGATCAATCGATCCCATGATTGGCTTTGCGGATTCCGAAACACCAGACCAAACACGATCATGAGTGAGGTTCATCATCTGCAAATCAAGCATCCTCGATGATTCTGTAGGGGGGGCGCTTTGGCCTTCTGCCCAATTTTTGATTTCTTCTGAGGATGCTAAACGAATTTGAATAAAATGTGCCGAATCAAATTTTGAAAAATTCATACACAAGTTTTGAAAAAAGATCAGGCGAGAGAAGCTATGCTTGAGTGAAGGTATGCTTCTCTCACGTGATCAAAGGTGGTCTCTTTCCTTTAATAGTTAGGAAATACATTCACTTGAAAACCTGTTCCAGCGCGAATAAATCGGCCAACAATAACATTTTCTTTCAGTCCATATAAAAAATCTACACGCGATTCAAGGGCTGCATACATGAGAACACGTTTTGCTTCTTGAAAACTAGCAGCAGAAATAAAACTTTCTGTTAGAAAAGCAACTTTTGTAATGCCTAAAACGAGAGGTTCAATCACTTCTGACGTTTTTGAGTCCAGCTTACTCATCATTTGGAGAGAACCTTGATTTCGCGAGCGCTCATATTCAGACTGGGCGTCTGCAATTTTATAAAAATCAACAATATCGCCAGGAAAAAAAGGAGTCTCAATAGAGCCAAATCGACTTTCATGCAAGATAACTTTTGAGGTCATTTGTCGAACAATGATTTCAATATGTTTATCGGCAATATCAACACCTTGCGATTGATATACGCTTTGAATCTCGTCTACTAAAATTCTTTGAATATAACGAATACTTCGAGCTGTAGCTTCAAAACACGAATATTGGTTAGAAAATTCTAGATATTTTTCTTTTAATTTTTTATGAATTGTTTCTTGTACGTGAAGACTTGTTCGACGTGCTTCAAAAAGTTGTTCAATTTTTGGTAATCCTTGAACGATATCTCCAGTTTTTGATTTTTCAAAAAAAAGTTCAAAAAGAAGCTGGCGAGATCCCACAATGTCACCATGACGAGCATGAACTGTCGATTGATCAGAAATTAAGTACGGGTGAATTCGTCGAACAACAAAAAGTTCTTGGGTCAAATCAGTCATTGAGAGCTTCGCTCTCAGTGGATGTATCATACCTGGTTTGCTGATGACTGCTTTTAAATTCTGCTCATCTCGAACGAGGTCCGTGGTTAAATGTGATCGACCAGCATATTTTTTTGATGTATGCATCAAAATATGAACACTTTTATCAAGATTGACATTCTGGAACAGCGCGATAGTTTTGTTGAGAGGCCTACCAAGTTCCAGAATGTCATTTTTTTGGCTCAAAAAATTTAATGATTCTGTCGCACCAATAAAATTTCCAAGAGGAGAATTGGTTTGAAAATCTGGACTACTTCCAGACAGATCCGAATTTTTATTTTGAGTTTGCGGAAGAGTAAGTACTCGAAGGTGTTTCTTGTAAATACATAAAAGCTTTTCTTGATCTTGGAGGCTATTTGTCAACTGAGCAGGAATTCGTAAAATATCGTTTAAACCAAGATTTGCCACTTGCTTTGATTGAATACCACGAATCTCACCTAGAATGGAGCTTCTGTGATTTTCTTCACTTGAGCGAGAAGCTACGCTTATCATATCTTTTGTAGACAATTGCGAATCAGCCAGTGAGTTCTGCTGATACTTGATCTTGTGCCAGATCAGTCCTCTAATAATCTTCATTGTATCCGGGATTTTTTGTTTCTCTCTTTTGCGAATTCTATTTTTTGAAACAAAGGAACCCTTTTTTTCAGAAAAGCAAAAAAAGCTATCCCAAAAATTTTTTTTTAATTTCATTGATTGCACAGATTTACTGATGAAATACGTCGGATCTGAAAAAAGACAAAAGGGAAGTTGCACATTGGAACTAGGTCCTGGTGGAGTGCTGCGACAAAAAGTCCAAACCCTTGCATGAGACGGTATTCCACTCGTCATATCATAGGAAAGATTGTGATCACCTCTGCTTCGCGATCTTAGATCAGTTTTATTCTTAGAAGAAATAAGCGAATGAGCAGAGCTCATCTTAAGAGGAGGAGAAAAAGTCTCAGGAGTTGTTTTCTTCTGGGGTCTTGAACAATAAAAATCCCCATTTTTTATTGTTCGATGAAAAGAAATACCAAAACCAGAAAGAACCCAAAAAACTCCAGATCGGACAGAAGAAAAATTTGTGAAATAAACTTGACCTTCAATTTCAGAAAGTACTTTTTTTGTTTGAATATTCCCTTCAGTTGGTTCTTCTATTGATTCAGAGTTATCCATTGATTTCCCTAACCAAGCGCCACTCAGAGGCGTATCCTCTGAGCTTATTTTTGAATCTAAATGAAAATGTTCCCCATATTCACTGAGCTCAAATTCTATCGATTTAGTCTCTGCCTGGTTGAAATTCAATCCATTGTGAGTCTCGCCGTTCTGGTTCTGTATCAGTTTTTGAGTTTGGGGGAGTATTGATTGACTACCACTCGTATTCAGAGGGCTCAAACTTGGTTCATTTTTTTGAGCCGTTTCATGGAAACCCGCAAGTTCAGAATCAGAACGATTTTGATTCACTACTCGTGCATGTGTTCTATATGGATCTGATTGTTGAAAATTTGAAATTTCAGCACACAATGTATTTTTGTTTATCTGTTGTCCAGGATAGACGAAAATAATACTTTGTGCTGGAAGAAAAAAGATTGATTCAAACGGATGAATGTTGTTTGTGTCTTCGTGCATCAGCTTCGCTGATGCCTGAATCTTTAATTGAAGTGATTCAAATAAGAAAAAACCAGTTTGACCATCTAAAGTTCGAATCTTTTTCCCCTTTTTCTTTGATCCCCAACCATAGAATACAGTTCCAGAATGTGGAGCAAAAATTTTTGCTTCAATATCAGTTGAGAAAATTCCTCCAGTATGAAAAGTTCGCATTGTTAACTGGGTCCCTGGTTCACCAATTGATTGAGCAGCTAAAATTCCAACAGCTTCTCCCAACGAAACTAATCGTGCTTGAGCGAGACTCCATCCATAACATAATTGACAAATATCTTCACGAAAATTTTGAAAATGTTTGCAAGTGAGGGGGGAACGAATCAAAACTCCAGTGTCAAAACTCGGTATCAAGTCGAGAGAAATCAGACTCTTACAGGTGGCTTCGCTTCTGATTCGTTTCATCTGATGATCGAGTGAAGCTGCATTATTTTTCAGACTTGCTTTTGCTTTCGTATGCACGATCTGACCAATTTCATGGGCGAGAACTGGCGTGATTTCTTGATTCTTCTGTGCGACTTGGGGAATACCCTGAGCTAAAACTCGCCCAAGAATACGTTTTTCAAGTGAAAGCAAGACGGATGATTTTCCAAATCCTTTTGTCTGTAAAGGTAAAATTGGAAAACCCTCATCTGTTCCACAATCAGTTCTTCCAATCATGATTCCATGAGCGACGTCTACGAGTCTACGGGTTAAATACCCCGAATCTGCTGTTCGAAGTGCCGTATCAATTAAACCTTTTCGAGCTCCGTAACACGAGATCGCATATTCAGTTACAGTTAAACCTTCACGAAAATTTCGGCGAATCGGAAAATCAATAATTCCTCCACCAGAATCTGACATTAATCCACGCATTCCAACAAGTTGTCGCACTTGAGAGATATTTCCCCGAGCACCAGAAAATGCCATCATATACAAGGGGTTAAAGAGATCAGTCGATTGAAAATACTGGATAACTTCATCTTTTAGATTTTCACTCGCAGTTGTCCAGAGAGTAATAACTTTTTGATAGCGCTCAACAGCTGTCAATTTTCCTTGTTGAAAACCTTGTTCACAAGCTTGAATCTGGATTTCTGCAGTCTTTAAGAGAAGACTTTTTTTTGAAGGAATTTTCAAATCATCGAAGCCCAGTGAAAGTCCAGTCAAAGTTGCAAAATGAAAACCTATTGTCTTTAATTCTTCTAAAAATTGACTCGTTCGAGTTGGACCGTATTGATCTAAAAACCAGGATAAGATTTTCTTTGTTCCTTTTTTATCAAGAATTTGATTATAAAAAACAAAATTATATTTGCTCATAGATATTTTTTTCTTGATAGAATCAGAGAGAAGCTACGCGTATACTTGATCGATCAGGTCAAGAGCATCGTCAGGTCTGAGCTTCGCTCAATCCTTAGAGCAGCTTTACTGATTCCGAACCTCGCATCAGAAATAAGCTACGCTTCTACCTGATCATGATCTGATCTCACGATGAGCTCTGCTCATTCGTGATTGCAGGATAACTTAAGCGAAAATCAGGATTATAATAAACACTTAAACACAAACCTTGTAATTCATGAACCAACACCCGGAAAGATTCTGGTAAACATGTTCGAAGACGTTCTTGTGGAAAATATTTTCTTTTCATCACATGAAATAAAAATGTATTTCTAGAATCAATATCATCAGATTTTAAAGTCAGAAATTCATGTAAGATTGCGGCTGCTCCAAAACCTTCCAGAGCCCACACTTCCATCTCACCTAAGCGTTGCCCACCATTTTTTGATCGTCCACCTAAAGGTTGTTGAGTCACAAGTGAATATGGCCCCGTTGATCGGGCATGTATCTTTTCGTCGACTAAATGAATCAATTTAAACATGTACGAATAGCCAACTAAAATAGGTTGATCAAAAGCTTCACCTGTTTGCCCATCAAATAAAAGCATTTTTCCAGGATGATTTGGGTCAAATAACCACGAATAATGTGTGAATTTTGAAGCTTCATAAAGCTTTTTATACACAAGACCTCGTGATGCTTCATTTCCATACATTTCATCAAAGGCTAAAAGACGGTACTGTTGTTTAAGATATTTCGCTGCCAGACCAAATAATGATTCAAGAACTTGACCAACATTCATCCGCGAAGGGACTCCTAATGGGTTTAAGAGAATATCTACAACACTTCCATCTTGAAGAAACGGCATGTCTTGGGACGGGAGAATGAGAGAAACAATACCCTTATTTCCGTGTCGACCAGACATTTTATCGCCAATTTGGATGCGTCGAGTATGAGCAATAAAAACTTGAATTTTTAGGCCAGTTTCAGTTTCGGATTGAAGAACTTCTAAAACACGACCTTGAGCTCCATGAGGAAGTCGGAGCGATGTTTCACGTGCTGCGCGTGGTTTTGTTTCAAAAATTGCACATAACAATTTATACTCTGGTGTTGGTTTTGGCGGAGCAATTGGTGTCATTCGGCCAACTAAAATATCACCTTCTTGAACCCAAGTTCCAGGGGAAACTACACCATGAAAATCTAAATGAGCTATTTTTGGATTTTGAGAGCGTCTCGCGCTTGGAGCTCGATCAATCACCTCAAGAGCAGCATCAGCTTTGCTGATAAACCTCTCTTCTGATTCCTGCTGGACTCTCATATGAGATTCGTTCATGCTTGATCCCTCAGCTGCTAATGCTCTGCTGATACTTTCATCCAAATCGTTTTGAAACTCAAGGGAGCGAGTGATAATTTCAGGGCCGTATTCAGTTTCTTGAGTTTCAATTTCGTATCTATCAATATGAATTGATGTATAAATATCTTCATGAACCAAGCGTTCATTAATGACAATCGCATCTTCAAAGTTGTACCCTTCCCAAGGCATATAAGCTACACAAAGGTTTTTTCCAAGAGCAAGTTCGCCAAAAAAAGTAGCCGAACTATCGGCGACTAGGTCTCCTTGCTCTACCCACTCACCTTGAATACAACAAGGTTTTTGGACAAAAGATGTATTTTGATTTGATCTTGAAAACGCTCGAAGATTATATTTTGAGGACTCAGAAGACTGAACAGAAGATGACGAATCCACAATGGCTCGCTCAGGCACCACTAGACCATCTTCACTTCTTGCTGATCGATCAGTGTATGAGCTTCGCTCAATCCTGCTGCGAGAAGATGAACTTTGCTCAGGAGAGAAACTACGCTTCTCGGTGATTATCTGGTGATTCTTCGTCAGCTTTGCTGATGAACGAGAGTCAAAATTCCATTCATGCATGATTTGGATAGAAAAGCCACTTGCTTGACGAATTTGTCCACATTTTTCCGCAAGTAAAAGACCACTCGAATCACGTGCAGTTTGTTTTTCGAGACCTGTTCCAACTAAAGCTTGTTCTGGAAATAAACAAGGGACTGCCTGACGTTGCATATTTGACCCCATAAGGGCACGGTTCGCATCATCATGTTCTAGAAATGGAATTAATGAGGTTGCACAAGAGATCATTTGAATAGGCGATACTCCAAAAAATTGAATATGATCTTCAGGAATACTTAAAAATTCTTGCTTATAACGAACTGGGAGATAAGCTACGCTTCTCCCTGATTGATTAGAGTTTCGCTCCACTTTACTTCCGATCGAATGAGCAGAGCTCATCTGACGAGCTCTGCTCATTCGTGATTCTGACGTGAGCGAAGCTCTCATTGTGCTCTTTCGATCATTCTTCATTGAGAGCTTCGCCCCATCTTCGTCAGCTTTGCTGATGAACGTCTGATGAATTTCTTCAAAGCTATTGTCTCTCCAAAGAACGTCTGAAGAGATGGCGAACTCATCTTCTACATCTGCACGAAATAAGAACCAATTTGCTTCTCGATCATCAGTCAAGAGAGCGCCCAGCTTTGCTGATTCTGAGCTTTGCTGATTTCGTTCAAGCGAAGATGGTCTTGTGAGAACTGGTCTAGGATTCCCAAAAGCAAAATATGGACTTTGGATAAATCCTTCTGAAGTTAAAGATGCAAAACTTGCTAGAGAACCTACTAAACCAGCATATTGTCCTTCTGGAGTTTCAATAGGACAGATTCGACCAAAATGACTCGGATGAATCTCGCGAACTGCAAAACCTGCTTGATCTCGACCAATGCCACCGGGGCCTAAAGAACTCAGCCTACGTTTATGAGTAATTTCAGATAATGGATTTGTTTCATCCATATATTGAGACAGTTGACTTGTATGAAAAAGCTCACGAAATGCTGACCCAAAAAATTGAGTTTGAACTACATCTCGGATTGGAAAACGGTCAATTTTCAAAATTGCCTCAAGAAGCTCTGCTGTTCTTCCCCCTTCTGTTCTATTCTCAAATTCAAGTTCAAGCTTTGATAATTTTTCATGTGCGGTCTGCATCATTCGACTTAAGCCAACCCGAAATTGATTTTGCATCAGTTCACCAGGTAATCGAATTCGTCGATTCTTTAGATGATCAATGTCATCTAAGCCTTCTTCAGAATAATGACACCCTAGAAATAGATCCAAAGCAATTAAGATATCTTCTGGCGTTAATGTTGTGATCGAGATTGATTCTCGGCGCCCAAGTCGACGATTCAGTCGAGCTCGACCTGCACTTCCAATGGAATATCGTTTTGGATGAAAGAATTTATTATAAAGAAAGCTGTAACAGCCTTGTGGCGAGTTCCAACGACCAGGGTTTAATTTTTGCCAAAGAGTTTGAATTGCTTCATGGGGATTTTCGACTACAAATTCAGTACGTTTGTCGCGCTTGCGTTCTCGAATATGTGGATAAGTAGAGCTCGCATCAGAGTATGAGCGAAGCTCATCCCTGATCTTCTCTCGACTCGAGAAAGAATCAGAACCACTGGCTGGCGAACGATCCGCAGAGGAAGTATCAAGAAGTACCAGATCAGGCGTTAACTCTTCTGCCTGACTGATGCCTGCTGGACGGATACTTGTTCGCTTATCCTTCATCTGGTTATGATCAGCTTTGCTGATTCCAGGATCAGCTTTGCTGATGCTTAAGTCGACTGCAGGTTCTCCGCGGGTGTTTGGTTGGTTTTGCCCCCCAGAAGAGCCTAATCGTTCTTTTGTTATTGATACCAGGTAGTCCTGACGGGATGGCTCCAGAAAGGAATAATTTTTGAGTTGAAATTTCAAAAAATTTTCTGGAAATCCAAGGGCTTTCAAAAGAGTATAAATTGGAAACCGTTGCGACTTGTCAATACGGAACCAAACACGATGTTTTATATCGGTTTCAAAACGAAGCCATGAACCATATTCAGATAAAAAACTTGCTGTATACGTTCGACGATTTTTGGGATCAATTTTTGCTTTAAAATAGACAGAAGGACAGCGCAGAATTTGATTGACTAAAACACGTGACGCCCCATTGACTAAAAAACTACCACGTTCAGTCATGACAGGAATTTCACCAAAATAGAGAGGAATTTTTTGACCAAAGATTGGTTCAATTTTCTTGATTGAGTCGATCCAAGCAAATTGAGTTGGAACAAAAAGACTCACACTATATGTTTTCTGATACTTTAAAAGAAACTCGAAAGAGAATTGAGGTTTTTGAAGAATACATTGAAAACCAGAAAAAATCATGTGAAGTTTTTTCTTTTTTCCCGCTACACTAGAAAATAATTCAAATTCTTCCACAAGGCCATCGGTCCAAAAACTGTTGACACTTTTTTTTTGATTCTCAACAAAATCAGGAAATTGAAGCTTTAACTCGCTTTGAGGATGTAGTTTTTTTGAGTTTAAGGGAACAGAAAAATATCTCAGCATAAATTAGATAATCTCTTACGGATACTCACTTTGAGCAAGATATCGAGTATGCCCCACCAGATGATCAGATCGTGATTCTTGCCTGATCATGATTTTTGTTCGATTTTCATCTGCTCATTCTCTATCACTGATATAAACAAATCATGGCTCATGAAGCTGTGTTCATTTTTGTCTAAATATAAAAAAAAGGGGGGGGTGCATATTGTGTAAGTGAGCAAAAAAAGAAGCATTAGAAATGAGCAGATCAGGCAATAATGAGGTGATCGTGAATGAGTGTAAGATGTTGATTGAGGAGATGTGGATCAGTCGATGAGCTCCATCAGGTAAGCATCACGAATGAGCAGAAGATCAGGTAGAAGCGTAGCTTATCTCTTATGCGAGGTTCGGAATCAGCAAAGCTGCTCTAAGGATTGAGCGAAGCTCATACCTGAGGCTGCTTTCTACCTGATCAGAATCAGCGGATGAGCTTTGCTCATGCCTGATCATGATTCATCACATATCCGCCCATTCTTACTTGTACATTGATTCGCTTGATTCTGATATGGGAGATGAGTGAATCAAACATGATCGGGTAGCAGCAAATACACTCTCATTTGATATAGATGAACACGATCTCGTGAATGTGCTTAACCTTGGCGTTGTTTATGTTTTGGATTCTGGCAAATAACCATAACCTGTCTTTGACGTCGAATAAGTCGACAATTTTCACAAATTTTTCGAACTGAGCTTCGAACTTTCATATTTAACCTCCAATAAATCAGGCAGGGGCGTAAACAGGTATGAGGGTCTGATGACAAATCAAGAAACTAGGTATCAGAAGTGAAAGTCTAATGAATGAGATGTAAGTAGAAATAAATCACGCGGATCACCTCGCATGTAGAGCTTTAGCAGGAATAATTTTTCTGCATTTTACGCTCATTCTTGATTGAGAGCTTCGTTCCTTTATGTCTTCTGATTCGGCATTCATGCTCAATCCTAATTATGCTCAGCTGCTGATTGAATTTCAAAGAAATGGACAAAAGATTTGAGATAGAGCGGAGAACATCGAATTCGTCTCAATACATTTATTGTACTATGTTTTTTCTTATTTTCAATTCTTTAAAGAATTCAAGATTTATACGCAAGTAGCGATCATTTTCGAGCTCATCTTCGTCCATTCATGAACCGCCATATAGCGCTCTTTAGATGATTTTGATAGGATGAAAGAAGAGAAAATGAAAGTCACTTAATCTTTTCAGTGCAAGGCTCAGTAGCTTAGTGGTAGAGCAGGGGACTCATAAGCCCAAGGTCACAGGTTCAAATCCCGTCTGAGCCAGACATCAAAACCTCTGATATCATGAACGAATCACGAATGAGCAGAGCTCACTAGATGAGTTCTGCTCATTCGTGATCAGAATCATCAAGAAAACTGATTTGAAAATCTATAAAATAATATTTTCATACAGATATATCTTATTAAAGATCTTTAACGTACAATCTTTACTCCTGATATTCATATGTGATTTCTCAAGCCAATTCTTCTAGTTTCGGAATGAAGAGATTCGAACTCTTGACCCCATCGTCCCAAACGATATGCGCTACCAAACTGCGCTACATTCCGAAATATATGCTTAGAAAAGTTTAAGATCAGCAAAGCTGATCGCTTATGAACCATCAAGTGAGCCTGAATGATGATCCGCGAAGCTGATCATCATCATTCTGTCATTAGAGTTTGCCTTAGAGAGGACTCGAACCTCCACGCCTGGGGCAACTGATCCTAAATCAGCCGCGTATACCATTCCGCCACTAAGGCTAACATTTTGTAAGAATTCTTACAAAATAGTATAAACGTTTCTCATATGAATGAAAAGAGATGACGATGATCTGCAGAATCAGCAAAGGCATCAGCTTCGCTGATCTTCTGATTCCGATCAAGAATGATTATGATTCCGTCTTGACACTTCAGACATCAGTGAACTCGGGTGAGTTCTCAGAGACAAAGAGAAGTTTAGAGCTCGAAGAGGTGTTCTTGTTCTCTCCCGTCGGTGAAAGAGTTCCAAAGTTTATATTCTCGTGTGTTGCAGCATTTCGACGCAAAGGACGAGTGACAAGTTCTAAAATGTCACGTGCATTTGTAAATCCATGAATATGGGCAAAAGTAAATTCAACTGACCATTTTGTGGAAATTCCTCGAGCTTCTAATGGATTAGCATGTGCCATTCCAGAAATGACTAAATCTGGTTGCAGTTCACGAATTCGTTGAATTTGATTATAATTATCAGGTTTTTCAACAATTCGTGGACACGGCACATTCATTTGTTCACATGTAAGTGCAAGAAACTTTAATTCTTCAGCTTGAAATCGCTTATCCATATAAGGAATCCCTACTTCATAAACTATCATTCCACATCGAATTAAAAATCGTGCGAGAGAAATTTCTAAACAATTATCACCCATAAAAAACACAGATTTTCCGCGAAGAAGAGTTAAATATTCTTCAAGATTTTTCCACGTTTGTTTTTCTCTCACATCAAGTCCAATAGGTTCTTGACCAAACATATGACAAATTTTTTCCAACCATGCTCTCGTGCCATCAGGTCCTATCGGAAAAGGCGCAGTAATCAATTTACATTTTCTTCTTCGCATTAAAGTTGTGGCTGTTCGACTTAAAAAAGGATTCACACCGCAGACATAAGTATTTTCACCGACCGCCGGAAGATCCTTATAGTGAGGTGATGGAAGCCAGCCACTCACTTGAATATTTGGAGCACAACGCTTCAATTCAAGAGTTAATTGATCGGCAACTGTATTTGGAAGCGAACCAAAAAGAACAAGTTCAGAATTCTGTCCTTTGGACGTTTGAGAGATTCCTCGCTCCGGACAACGTTGAGCAAGTGAAGCTAAAACCGTGTCTTCACCTTGCGTGAATGCATAATCGAGACCATTTGCTCGAGCAACAACGATTGGAACGTCATATTCTTGTTCGAGTTTTTGTGCGATTCCTTCAAGATCCATTTTAATAATTTCAGTCGTACAGGTTCCAATCCAAACAAGAACAGAGGGCTTACGTTCTTGAATAATAGAACGACATAAACGTTTTAATTCTTCAAAATCATGAAACTGAGCCGAAATATCACCTTCTTCAAGCTCAGCCATTGCATACCTTGGTTCAGCAAAAATCATTACACCAAGTGCATTTTGTAAAAAATAGCCACAAGTTTTTGTTCCAATAACAAGAAAAAAACTATCTTCAATTTTTTGATATAACCATGAAACTGTACTGATCGGACAAAACGTATGATAATTCCCAGTTTCACATGTGTGAACACTCGATTCAGTTTCAAAATTTTTTATAGAGAGTTGTTCGTGCATTGCTTTTTATTTTGATGCGGTGGCGAGATCAGGGAAGCTGATTCTTCTCTCTGATTCCAATCAGGAAGATCGGAATCATGAAAGCTTTGCTAAGGATGAGCAAAGCTCATCCACGTCTCTTAAGTCCAAACCTGTGATTGAGAATCGGCAACTTCTAGAAGTTGCCGAGCAGAGCCTTGGAGCTTAGAATTCGTTGCAGTCGCATCATCAAGATTCGATTCTTGTTTGTTTTGTGGACTTGCATAAAACTTTGAAAGTAATCGAAAGACTTTATGATCTGCAATTTCTCTTGGAACCACCCCTTCAGGACGTGCTAAAAGTTGGTCTGCAATATTTAGATACTGCCCACAAATAAATGAACCAGCAACAGTATTTCGTAATGAGTCATCAAAAACTGTTTTTCCTTGAACACGAGAAAGGCGTAAGTCTTCAAGCGAAGGAATGAACTCTAAAAGCGGGACTGGACAAGCTTCTAAAAAGGTTTGGATAAGTTCACGTTGAACGGTTTTATTTGCAACCAAACCAACCAGCCTTAAAGGGTGTGTTCTAGCTTTTTCAAATACTGAAGCAGCAATTCGATTTGCAGCAAAGAGTGCGTCAAAGCCATTATCCGTAATAATGAGACAATAATCAGAATAATTTAAGGGAGCAGCAAATCCACCACATACAACGTCTCCCAGTACATCAAAGAGAATCACATCATACTCATAAAAAGCATTTAATTCTTTTAAGAGTTTTACGGTTTCGCCTACAACATACCCACCGCATCCAGCTCCAGCTGGTGGTCCACCAGCTTCAACACAATCTACCAATCCCATCTGAAAGGAACTAGATTCCGTCGGACGAGCAGTTGTATTTAGGTGACTAGCAAAACCCCGAAAAATAACATCTTCTGCCCATACATCTTCATAATGGTAATCTTTTGCTTGAAGAGTATCAATAATAGTCGGGATTAAAAACCCTGTCAGGCTGAACGTGCTATCGTGTTTTGGGTCACAACCAATTTGAAGTACTTTTTTTCCTCGGTGAGCAAGCGCAACAGAAATATGGGTACTCGTCGTTGACTTCCCAATGCCTCCTTTTCCATAAACAGCTAATTTCATACTTAGATTTTTTATTGTGAAGGATCGCTGATTCCGATCCTCTCAATCCTGATTCGCTCTCTTCAAATGAGCAACCACTGCAATCATTCAAGACAGATTTTCTTTTGCTGCATACATAAGTTCAGGTGTTACGGAACGGATGTTTTGCTTTTCTGCATACTTAGCAACATTTTGTTTTACCTTTCCTCGAACAAAGCCAGGAATTTTTGAAAGTTCACGCAAAGCTTCAGGAGTCCATTCGAGTTCGTAATGAGTATCGCTCGTCTCTTTATCAGCTTTGCTGATTCTCGAGATTACATTTTCAGTCGTCGAGCGGATTTCCGATGCCTCATCTACAGATTCACCATCTTGTGTTCGCGATGAATCATGTCCACCAAAGATTTCTAATAAGTGTTCTTCCATTCCTAATTGATTGGTGTTATAGACTAAATCAGCAATTTGATTCGTCCCCTCATATCCAACAAAAGGTCTATAGCCTAATGGAAAGTTTTGAATATGTGAAGGTGAAGAAATAACCCCGCAAGGAATACCAAAACGTTTTCCAATATGACGTTCCATTTGAGTTCCAAATAAACAATTTGGTTGGAGTTCCTGAATCATTTCACTTACTTGTGTATGATCATCAGTGATTAAAATCGAATCTGTATAAGGCATGACTTGTTCTCGAAACCAATCAGCATCCTGCTTACAATATGTCCCAGCACAGCAGACGTGCATACCCATTTCGCGAGCTAAAATTTTTGTCATACTTGCAGCATGGGTAGCGTCTCCAAAAACAACAGCTTTTTTCCCCGTTAAATTTTGACAATCAATAGAACGAGAAAACCAAGCAGATTGTGAAACAAATTGTGTTTGTCGTTCAATATAAGATTCAATTCTTTGATTGAATGGAAGGAGAGTATGACCTTCCATCATCTTGTCTGATTGTGACAAGTTTTGTTGATCTTTGCTTTGCTTATCAACATTTAACGGAACGGTCATACATGTCAAAACGTGAGCAACTTCTCGAAGAAATGCTGCTGTCTCTAGAACACCAATTGGTGGAATATTGACATAAGGCATATCATAAGCTTGTTCTAAATATTGAGCTGCCATTAAACCGATTTCACGATAAGGAACAATATTCAACCAAGCTTCAGGAAGACGATGAAGTTCGCGAATATTACCACCTTCTGGTAACACGAGATTCACATCTACTCCACATTCGTATAAAAGTCTTTTTAATTCTCGACAATCGTGTTGATGGTGGAAACCTAAAGTATAAATACCTAAAATATTTACAGATGGTTTACTGGAACGACGAGAAATAGGAACAGAAGCCTTTCCATTCGGGTCATCTGTATTTGATAGTGTGCTGGATGGTAGACCACTCGTAGAGTTTTGGTCTTTTGATTTAATGGTCGAGAGGCCCGGAAGATAAAATCTGATAATTTGTTCAAGAGTTCGATCTGCAGCCTGAAATTCATTGACACGATAATGATTTACATCCGCTAAAAGAACATTGGCCTGAGTGCAAAGTCTAGCCTGTTCAGCAAAATGTTGTAAGTCTTCTTGAAGAATACTTGAGGTACACGTAGGTGTAAGTAAAATTAAATCTGGCTGTTCTTCTTTATCAGCTCTCACTACATTAAGCATGACTTTTTCTTGTGAGCCGCGAGCTAACACATGCCTATCGACAATACTTGTTGTAACTGGTGTAAAATCTCGTTCACGCTCAAGCATTGATCGCATGACATTAAAATAATCATCGCCCAATGGAGCATGCATAACCGCATGAACATTCTTAAAAGAACTCGCCGTTCGTAAACTTCCTAAATGCGCGGGACCATTATACATCCAATAAACTAGTTTCATAGAGAGAAAAATTTATAACGAGATGATCAGCTTCATATCAGGCACGAGCGTAGCTCGCATCAGAGTAGGAGGTTGATCAGAGATAAGAATCAGGGAGAAGGCATCAGAGAGAAGCTTGATCAGGCAGAAGCGTAGCTTCTCTCTGATGCCTTCTCCCTGATCTTCTGATTCCGAATCTGTACCTGAAGATCCACAAAAGACCCATGTATCTGATTATGATATTGTTTTAAATCAAGAATGATTGGAAGCAAGAATAAACTATTGATCATCATACACATTTTTACTTCAGCAGGAAGTATACGGTTATTGGAAATAATAAAATTATGTATAAAGAAAAACCTCATGCAGAGCTGCTCGACAGCCATACGAAGGGCTCAAGTTCGAAACCCTTGTAAAAACAATAGAAATTGGCTATGCTGTTTTTAGCATTGCTTCATACATGAAAGTAATCATATGGGGTGCTAACTCAATGGTAGAGGTGCGACCTGCAAACAAAAGAGTTAAGGTTCTCGACGCATTCAATTCATGATTCTTTGAATCGAAGCTTCAAGACACAATCAAAACTCCAGGCGAATCTGGATTGATTGTCTGATCTCTTTTCAGAACTTAAAACTTTTCAGGGTGAACAACATGACGAATTGGTCAGTCAACTACTTTTAAAAGTAGCATGCATATGAACTCATTTCTTTGTTTAAGTCCCTGCACTGATGTGTCACAGTGAAACACAAAATGTAGAAAAGAATTGCTCTCTTCGGTACTATATGAAAAATGAGAATAAGAGATTTTGATGGATAAAATGACCGCTGGTCATCTCAACTGACATGTCAAATAACTTAATTCGTATCTCAGTATCTCGTTTCGAAGACGATTGATTCTTTCGAAAAGCAGAATTTTTGTGAGCATGTAAAGATTATCTATTCAGAAAACTTACAGTATAAAACGATTTGAAAGACTCTATTTGATATCAGCACTATTCAATCTGGTCAATCAACTGATCAGGTTTCAGGTGTTGAGCTTGCGTCATCTTTGACGTGGAGAATCAGCAAAGCTGATATATCTTAAGAGTGAATTTTTTGATTATATTCTCTACATATAATCTGACAATGAAAGCTTTTCTCAGAATAAACATCCGAGAATTATGAATTCTTCAAAAGAACTTTCGTGAATTTCGTAAAGTAAGAATCTATGCATGAAAAAAGTTTTAGGAACAGGAGAAATGGAATGTAAGAACTTCAAAATTGTATAGCTAACACATGGGTTTCGCCCAGAACCAGAGAGAAGCTCATGCCTGATTCTTCTCAACCTGATCCAGTTATACGACCGGAGTTCTTTTTTCAAAGGATGTTGAAAAAAGCAAATGCCTAGATGTAATGTCTCAGGATAGAGACCAAAATCAGAAAACCTGATACCGGAGCCTCAAAACATAAAAATTGTTTAGCTAACTTTCAACTATAAGCGTTGTTTGTTTTTCTTCGCTTGTAAGGAGCCGTGTGAAACAAAAGTTTCATGCACGGTTTTGAAGTCCAAAAAATGTAGAGCTGGAAGTCAACTTCCCGTTATACGTTTTTTGAGATTAACTACTCGGCTTTTAACCGAATAGTTCTGGGTTCGAGTCCCAGGCATCCCAAAAGAACGCATGCTGTCAAATCCACAATTGGGAGCACGCACGTGCGTTTTATTTGGAAATTTTTGAATTGGGGTGTCGCCAAGTGGTACGGCAGCGGGTTTTGATTCCGCCATTCGGAGGTTCGAATCCTTCCACCCCAGAAAAAACTCAATCAAGTGAGTAGTATGAGCTCGAGCAGCGAAGCCTCTCATCAGATGAGCTCTGCTGAATGATTTAGATCAGCAAAGCTGAGTCTTATCTCTGATTCATGCACACAGTCAGAAAGTATCTGGAATTAAATTCACAAAAGATGCGTTAAATTAGTAGATCTTTAAAATAACAAAGCCTTTTGTCGGAATCGAACCGACGGCCGTCGCATTACAAATACGATGCTCTACCTCTGAGCTAAAAAGGCAATCTCATAAGAATCAGATTTGCTGATTCTTATGAGCAGAAATGACGAATGAAGAATAAGAATCAGAGATAAGACTCAGCTTTGCTGATCGGTCAGGATTGAGAGGATCGCAGACCTGATACTTATCGTATGAGCTCGAGCAGCGAAAGCTCTCATCATGCCTGATCTTCGTATGAGCGGAGCTCATTCTCTACTCGGAAGGGGTGGGATTCGAACCCACGGTAACTCACGCCACATTGGTTTTCAAAACCAACACCATCGACCACTCGGACACCCTTCCAAAAGATTAAATCAAGTCGCAAACCGTGTCAATTTGGACTCTAGTGATTTAAATCTATTGCCAAGAACCAGAATCGAACTGGTGACACGAGGATTTTCAATCCTCTGCTCTACCGACTGAGCTATCTCGGCTTCATTCTGTCAGGGGGAAGCACTTGAAATTTTCTGACTTTTATTCTACGAAAATTCAAAAGAATTTGTCAAGAACTATGGACTTCTTCTTGATTTTGCAAGCAAAAGGTTCGCCGTATCAAGGGTCAGAGTCTCGTGAATCAGAGCTACTCACACAAGTGCTTGCTCTGTTCATGCATGACCTTCCTGAACGTATGAGCATTCATCAGCAAAGCTGATACTAGGGTACGGAAGGAATGGGATTCGAACCCATGGGAGCAAAAGCTCCGCCGAATTAGCAATTCGGTACTTTCGACCACTCAGACATCCTTCCAGAAAATTCTTTGTTTGAACGACGGTTCTTTTTACATTCTTGATTGATCAGGTCGAGAAGATCAAAGATAAGCTCTTTCCCTGATCGAGCTTATCTCTGATTCGGTATCTTTGGCTCATCGACTGATCGGTATCAGCTTCTCTGATCAAGATCAGGCATGTGTTTGAAGAGCCGCTGTCCATGCCGTTAGAATACAGGCAATCGATTTTGTTGAATCATCATTTGCTGGAACGAAAAGATCCGCTAGACTCGGGTCACAATTTGTATCTAAAAGAGTAATTGTACGAAATTTCGAGTCCGCTGCTTTTAAAGCAGTTGTGCTCTGGATTCGAGAGTCTTGGAGTTCAAGAATCGATTGAATTTTTTGGCATTCACGAACTGCATTCATCTCAATATCTTGACCAATAATAATGACAAGAGATGGACGTTCCGTCATTGTGTGCATTCCACCAAAAAATTTTTGAAGCTTTTCTGATTGTTTACGAAATACAGCTTGTTCTTTCTTTGGTAAAGTTTGGAGCTCACCAGAACTTTCACGAACTAATAGATCATTGTATTGATCAATACAAAGTTTCATTGTATCCCAATTTGTTAATAAACCACCAAGCCAACGATAATTTACATAATGTATATGAATTGGTGAAGAATCAGATTGGGCATTTTTCTCTTGATTAATAGTTTGGGCCATTTGTTCAACAAGAGAACTCGCTTGTTTTTTCGTACCTACCAAAAGAACATGTTTTATTTTTCCAGAATTTCTATGTGCTCGTGAAACAAAATCTTTTAAAAAAGATGATGTTTCATTTAAATATTGTAAAGTTTGAATTAAATCAATGATGTGAATTCCATTTCGTGCACCAAAGATAAATGGCGCCATTCGTGGATTCCATCGTGTGACACGATGTCCAAAATGAACACCTGACTCTAATAATTCTTGAATATGTACCATAAATAAATCAGAATATTGATCAGCGAAGCTGATACGGATCAGCGCAGAAGACTCAGATATGAAGTCAAGTAGATAAGCTTCGCTGATTCAGCGTAGCTTATCTTGGATTCCGATCTTCGTCTATATCTCTTCAGTCTTCTTAGAATCATCTGCTGATCTTTCGTCTTCTGTAAGGACGATTCAGAATGAGGTATATGATCAACTTATGAGCAAGGTTGATGTCTGATCAACCAACAGTCTTCCTTGAGAAGGATTTATTTTTAGCTGATAGAATAGCTTTTCATGTTTGCTCATATGTATCCTTGATCTGGGAAGCTCATTCGCTCATCTAAGACGAACGATTGAATATAAAAGTAATGGTCCGCAAAACGACCTGACTCTTAAGTCAATCGAGGCATTAAAAAACAAGTTTTCATCCGGGAAGAGAAGCGTCATTGAATCAGGTGGCATAGATCAGCTTTGCTGATCTGCGCATCATAAACTGCAAATTCACAAAAGCCGCACACTAGAATGTATGCGAATATGAAGATAAATTTATTTTAGACAGAGATTCATTTTTTTGCAAATCTTAATCCCCAACTATCACTTCGAATTATCACGACGTGCTGATGAACAGATGATTCCCGATCGAGCTTATTCGTAATCCTGAGTAGACTGAATCAGTCTTGAGCATCATCGTATGAGCTCGAGCAGCGAAGCCTCTCATCATGCCTGATCGAGCGAAGCTCATAAAAATATATTGTCTAAGCTTCAGATTTCTGGTATGATCAAAATAACCCATAACTCGATACGGCTTTTCTTTGAATTGTGTCAGGATCTAGCGAAAGCAGCACTCCAAAAGAAAACCTGATCAGAGTATATGGGCTTTGAAGTTCTCCATTAAATAGATCTGTATATTTTTACATAAACAAGAACTTTGTGAATCATCTGTTATAATATTTATATAATAGAGTCATTCAACGAAGTTATCACAAATGAGTCTACGATGAAAAACGATGAAAAATAAGTAGATGCACTCTGCTCACATTATGTAGATCAGTTCGAGAGCAGCGTGAGGTATGAGCTTCGCTCAATCCTTAGAGCAGCTTTGCTGATTCCGAACCTCGCATCAGAAAAAAGCTACACTTCTACCTGATCTTCTGATTTCGGTATTCCTGCGTTCGACCTGAGGAAGCTGGACTCTGATTCTGCTCAGTGGTGATTTTGATCCCTGATTTTCCCCAAACGACTCTCTTTGTATGACTATCGTTGGTTTCTTCTCAACCGTGAAATTCTTTTGCGGCTCTGCCGATCTAGTTTTTGTATAAAATGAGAGGCATACCGTGTTAGGTTTTAAACTCAAATGAGTAAAGTTTATAATTGGTTTAATGAACGCTTAGAAATTCAAGCAATTGCAGACGATATTACGTCAAAATATGTACCGCCTCATGTAAATATTTTCTACTGTCTAGGTGGTATCACATTAACTTGTTTTTTAATTCAAGTAGCAACTGGTTTTGCTATGACATTTTATTACCGTCCAACAGTAACTGATGCTTTCCAATCTGTTCAGTATATTATGACAGATGTAAATTTTGGATGGCTTATTCGTTCTGTTCACCGTTGGTCAGCAAGTATGATGGTGCTTATGATGATTTTACATGTTTTCCGTGTATATTTAACAGGTGGATTTAAAAAGCCACGTGAACTTACATGGGTAACTGGTGTTATCTTAGCAACAATTACTGTTTCTTTTGGTGTAACTGGGTATTCACTTCCATGGGACCAAGTAGGATATTGGGCTGTAAAAATTGTAACTGGGGTTCCAGAAGCTATTCCTGGTGTAGGTTCTTTCGTTGTAGAACTTCTTCGTGGTGGTGTTGGCGTTGGTCAAGCAACACTTACAAGATTCTATAGTTTACATACTTTTGTTCTCCCTCTTCTAGCAGCAAGTTTTATGCTTGCACACTTCTTAATGATTCGTAAACAAGGTATCTCTGGACCACTTTAAATCTATTTTTTTCCATTATGTCTGTTACAAAAAAACCTGATCTGACAGATCCTGTACTTCGTGCAAAATTAGCAAAAGGAATGGGCCATAATTATTATGGCGAACCAGCATGGCCAAACGATTTACTTTATATTTTCCCAGTTGTAATCTTTGGAACAATCGCTGGAGTTGTAGGACTTGCAGTTTTAGAACCAACACAACTTGGTGAACCAGCAAATCCATTTGCAACACCAATTGAAATTCTTCCAGAATGGTATTTTTTCTCGACGTTTAATTTACTTCGTACAATTCCAAATAAACTTCTGGGTGTATTAAGTATGGCAGCAGTGCCAGTTGGACTTTTAACAGTACCTTTCATTGAAAACGTAAATAAATTCCAAAATCCGTTCCGTCGTCCAGTAGCAACAACTGTTTTCTTATTTGGAACAGTAGCAGCAATTTGGTTAGGAATCGGAGCAGCTCTTCCAATTGATAAAGCATTAACACTTGGTCTTTTTTAGGATGATCTTTGGTCATCTTATGGGAAGAGTTCTCTGGCTAAACTATGAGGCGATGCCTCATAGTTTAGCCAAAAATCTATTGTCAGCTTTGCTGACGAACATTCACTTGAAGACAATGCCGTATCACCTGATACTATCACGTTTTTAAAGAAGTATACCATAGATCTTTATAGCAGGATTCCTTCTACCTAAAGAGATCAGCAATGCTGATCTCTTTAGGTAGAAACAAGTTGAGATCAGAGAGAAGCTAGGCTTCTCTCTGGTGCCTGCGTTTCTCAGCAAAGCTAAGAGAACGAAACTCTTATAGAGTATCCATTGCTTGGAATTCGAATTTAATTTCTTTCCAAACTTCACAAGCTGCTGCTAACTCAGGGCTCCATTTGCATGCAGCACGAATAACGTCTCCACCTTCACGAGCAAGGTTACGACCTTCGTTACGAGCTTGCACACAAGCTTCAAGAGCAACACGGTTTGCTACAGCACCAGGACAGTTACCCCATGGGTGACCTAGTGTACCACCACCGAATTGTAAACAAGCGTCATCACCGAAGATGTCTACAAGTGCTGGCATGTGCCATACGTGGATACCACCAGAAGCTACTGGCATTACTCCAGGAAGTGCACACCAATCTTGTGTGAAATAAATACCACGGTTACGGTCTTTCTCGATATAAGCATCACGCATAATATCAACGAAACCTAGTGTTACATCACGTTCACCTTCTAGTTTACCTACTACAGTACCAGAGTGAAGGTGGTCACCACCAGACATACGAAGTGCTTTCGATAATACACGGAAGTGAATACCGTGGTTACGTTGACGGTCAATTACCGCGTGCATTGCACGGTGGATGTGAAGAAGTAAACCATTGTTACGACAATAGTTTGCTAAACTTGTGTTTGAAGTGAAACCAGCAGTTAGGTAGTCATGCATAATGATAGGTACACCTAAATCTTTCGCAAACTCAGCACGACGAAGCATCTCTTCAGATGTTCCAGCAGTTGCGTTTAAGTAGTGCCCTTTAATCTCACCAGTTTCTGCTTGTGATTTGTAGATAGCTTCTGCTACGAAAAGGAAACGGTCTCTCCAACGCATGAATGGTTGAGATGTTACGTTTTCGTCATCTTTTGTAAAGTCTAGACCGCCACGTAAACATTCGTATACAGCACGACCGTAGTTTTTCGCAGATAGACCTAGTTTTGGTTTAATTGTACACCCTAAAAGTGCACGACCATATTTGTTTAGTTTGTCACGTTCAACTTGGATACCATGTGGAGGACCTAAGAAAGTTTTCGCGTATGCTGGTGGAATACGTAAATCTTCAAGACGTAGAGCACGTAATGCTTTGAAACCAAATACGTTTCCTACGATTGAAGTGAAAAGGTTTGTTACTGAACCTTCTTCAAAAAGATCAATTGGGTATGCTACATATGCAATATATTGAGCATCTTCTCCAGCAACTGGTTCGATATCATAGCAACGACCTTTGTAGCGGTCTAGCGATGTTAAACCATCTGTCCATACTGTTGTCCAAGTCCCTGTTGATGATTCTGCAGCTACGGCAGCTCCAGCTTCTTCTGGTGGAACACCTGGTTGAGGAGTCATACGGAATGCAGCAAGAATATCAGTTTCAGTTACTTGATAGTCTGGAGTATAGTACGTTAGACGATAATCTTTTACCCCAGCTTTAAATCCAGCAGTTGCTTTTGTTTCTGTTTGTGGTGACATGTTTTTCTCCAAGAAAAATTACGCTTTCTTTCAACCCAAGGGTCTCTGTCTCTATGATCATATGTGATATGATTCTGGACTCAGGAAAGCATGAACGTGATTCGTGTAATCACATTTCAATGAATATATAAGAAAGTCTACTCGTCAGTCTAGCCAATAGCTCATTATCATTTTTCACGAAATGAAAAATGATGACTGAAAAAAAATAAAAAGAAAGAACCAAGAAAAAAAAGAAACAAAACGTTCAGACGTTTCATATCTTGAAAAAAAACCGCTCTGTTTAAATTGTGTGGCCAGTCCGCCAA
>Ga0164296_1001230_pt1 | contig 27888 bp, 23 predicted proteins | sample GEODES057metaG_FD_113533 | JGI IMG/M metagenome (GOLD analysis project Ga0164296, IMG submission 113533) | Dystrophic lake water microbial communities from Trout Bog Lake, Wisconsin, USA - GEODES057 metaG | ecosystem: Environmental > Aquatic > Freshwater > Lake | place: USA: Trout Bog Lake...
CCCATTCCGAACAGAGAAGTTAAGTCCCTCATGGCCGATGGTACTTGGGCCTTGTCCCTGGGAGAGTAGGTAGCTGCCGTATTTTTTAAAACCCAAATAGTTTAATACTATTTGGGTTTTTTTGTTCCTATACGCCTCGCCATCAACTACTTATTCGTTCTGACCCTTTTTGTATACTTATTCTTACTTCCCCTTCCTATTTTTTCGTAAATTAGCTCATCTTTTTGATGCTTATTATTTGTTTTCATGCATCATGATTTCCCAATTTCTTTATGATGCTTATGAGTTACTATTTATTTGATTATTTTTTTTTGCTTTATCTACTAGGGGGTGCTTAATTTTGAATCGTTTAATACGGCAAAAAATATAATTTTATTATTTATTAATATCTGAATATCGATGCATCATTTAGCTTTACATAAATCGCATTTAATGAAAAATTTATTTATCTTCTTTATTTCAATCATTACTATTGCTCAAGCGCAAACACTTGATCAACTTAATGCTAGTAGAGTGCATTTGCCTAATGGATGGAACTTAACACCCGTTGGTAAAAGCCTACCCTTGGGCGACTTACCCTTAAATATTGTAGTTAGTCAATCAAAAAAATATATTGCTGTAACGAATAATGGGCAAAGCACCCAAAGCATTGAATTGTTTGATGTGAAACATGAAACCTTATTAGACAGTATTACTATTGCGAAAAGTTGGTATGGCTTAAAGTTTAGTGCGGATGAAAATTCTTTATACGCGGCTGGTGGTCATGATAATAAAATTAATAAATATGCTATCCATAATGGGAAACTATCTTTAGCTGATTCTATTGTACTTGGTAAAGCTTGGCCGAATAAAATATCTCCTACGGGCATTGATATTGATGATGCTAACGCTATTTTATACGTGGTGACTAAAGAAGATAATAGCTTATATACTATTGATTTAAAAACAAAAAAGATAAAAAGCATTCTTCCTTTAGGGGCCGAAGCCTATACATGCGTGCTATCGCCCGATAAAAAAACACTATACATCTCATTATGGGGAGGCGATAAAATTTTATTTTATAATACAGTAACAAAATTAGTCACTAGTCAAATTGCTGTTGGTGATAATCCTAATGAAATATGTTTGAGCCATAATAATCATTTTTTGTTTGTGGCTAATGCAAACGATAACTCAGTCTCTGTGATAGATGTGTTACAGAAAAAAGTAATTGAAACGCTTAATGCGGCTTTGTATCCCAATGCCCCAAGTGGTTCTACTAGTAATGGCGTTGCTCTTAGTGCCGATGAAAAAACTTTGTATATAGCGAATGCCGATAATAACTGTTTAAGCGTATTTGATGTATCTGTGCCAGGTAAAAGTAAATCGAAAGGTTTTATTCCTGTTGGTTGGTATCCAACTAATGTAAAGGTAATTGCCAATAAAATATTTGTAAGTAATGGTAAGGGATTATCGTCTTTTGCAAATCCACTTGGGCCTAATCCTTTTGGTAAAAATCAGAGTGTAAAATATCAGCAGGGCGATACCAAGAAGTCGCAGGAAGTACAATATATTGGCGGATTGTTTAAAGGCAGTTTGAGTATTATTAATGTGCCTACCGAAAAACAACTCAGCATCTATTCTCAATTAGTCTATAAAAATACACCTTACACAAAAGACAAAGAATTAAATGCCTTGGGTGAAATCGGAAACCCAATACCAATGAAGGTTGGAGATAAGTCGCCCATTAAATATGTGTTTTACATCATCAAAGAAAACAGAACCTATGATCAAGTTTTAGGCGATATTAAAAAAGGGAATGGCGATACAAGTCTTGTATTATTTGGAGAAAAAATTACTCCTAACCTTCATGCGATTGCTAATAATTTTACCCTGCTTGATAATTTTTATTGCGATGCCGAAGTAAGTGCAGATGGTCATAATTGGAGTATGGGTGCCTATGCTACCGATTACCTCGAAAAAACATGGCCTACCAGTTACGGCGGCAGAGGTGGTGGTTACGATGCGGAAGGCAATCGTGCTGTTGCAAATAATAAGGGTGGATTTATATGGGATTTTTGTAACCGTAATCATGTTAGCTTTAGAACCTATGGCGAGTTTGCAGATATTGCTAGTAAACCCAATATCGCGGTGCTTAAAAATCATACCTGTCTTGGATTCTCAGGTTGGGATTTAACAGTAAGAGATACTACCAGGTATAGTCAATGGAAAACCGACTTCGACTCTTTGGTTGCTATTCATGCATTGCCACAATTAAGTACCATTAGGTTTGGGAATGATCATACCGAAGGAGTACGTAAGGGAAGGCCAACACCTTATGCGCATGTGGCGGATAACGATTTAGCAGTGGGCTTATTTTTAGAACATTTAAGTCAGAGCCCTGTTTGGAAGGAAAGTGTTGTATTTGTATTAGAAGATGATGCACAAGCTGGACCAGATCATGTGGATGCCCACCGAAGTACCACTTATGTAGTAAGTCCTTATATAAAAAGAAACTTTGTAGATCATGCTATGTATAGTACTTCATCGGTGCTGAGAACAATAGAATTAATATTAGGAATGCCACCTATGACACAATACGATGCAGCTGCAAGCTCTATGTGGCATAGCTTTAGCCCTATTCCTGATTTGACAGCTTTTCATCATGTTGATGCTAATGTTGATTTAAATGATAAGAATAAAGCAAAAAATGAATTAGCTAGACTCAGTGAAACATTTGATTTTAGTAAAGAAGATAAAGTGCCTGACTTGATTTTTAATGAGGTATTATGGAAAGCAATTAAGGGCGAGCAGGCAATTGTACCATCCCCATCAAGAGCTGCATTTGTAAAGTTAACAACCAAGAAAAAAGGGGATGACGATTAGTAAGTACATCTACCTACCGCAGAGAATCTTTCTTTTACAATCTTTATTAGATTCTCTGCAGTAAGGGATATTATTAAATAAGTGCTTTAATTATTTCAAGCAAGTACTGCTCACCCAGGTACTTAGCTATATGAAAGGCCTAATTATACTGCGGGTTCTTGTTGACTTAGGCAATGCCAGCTTCCTAGACCCCAAATCACATCGGTAGAATCAATACCTGTAATCTTTCTGTCTGGAAAACAGGCTGCAATAATATCTAATGCCTTCTCATCGTTTTTATCTCTATAAGTGGGAACGATGACTGCTGCATTTGAAATATAGAAATTGGCATAAGAGGCTGGTAAGCGTTGCTCTTCGTAAATAACTTCTTTAGAAGGCATGGGTAGTTCAATAATATTTAGCTGTTTACCATTTAGTAAACGCATTCCTTTTAGTTGTTTTAAATTGTGTTGCAGCAACGCGTAATTGTCGTCCTTTCTATTTTCTTCAATAACGGTTAATACGGTATCTTCATTTACAAATCGAACAGTATCGTCAATATGACCATCTGTGTCATCACCAACAATACCTTCATCCACCCAAAGTATTTGTTCAACACCGTAATAGTTTCGAAGGTAGTCTTCAATTTGTGATTGATTTAAATGAGGGTTTCGATTCTTGTTTAATAAACAAGCCGTAGAGCTAAGTAAAGTGCCATTGCCATTAAACTCTACAGAGCCGCCTTCCATTACGATGCCAGGATTATAAACAGGTATCTTATACTCATTAGCAATCAATGTTGGAATAATATCATCTAAATCATAAGGAGGGTATTTGTTACCCCAAGCGTTATAATTCCAGTCTACAATTATTTTCTTTTTTTCGGCATTGGGATTAATTAAAAATGCAGGACCATGGTCTCTACACCAAGCATCGTTAGTTGGATGGTGGAAAAAGCTAATCTTAGAAAAATCAACATCTTCCTGCATTAATTCCTCGATAGCCAAATATTGCATTGCTTTATCGGCAACATTGATACAAATTCGTTCTCCCTCACTTACAGCTTTAATAAACTTGCTATAAGGCTGATAGATGCTTTCTATTTTTCCTGGCCAGCTAGCTTCTTTATGCGGCCAACTAAGCCAAGTAGCGCTATGTTGGTGCCATTCTGCAGGGAAATAGTAGCCAAGTTCTTTGGGTGTTCCTTTTTGTATCATATTGGGTTATTCAGTGTTCGAGTTGGATAGTTGAATGGAGACTCATTGATCCACTTAGTCTCCATTATTTGTTATTAGGCTTCATCAATAAATCTATTGGTGATAGGTTGGTAACTATCAATTCGTCTATCGCGTAAAAAGGGCCAATGGGTTCTATAATATTCAGTTTGTTGCAAATCGATCTCAACAACTTCGGTTTCTTCTTTATCATGCGATGCTTTGTACAATAGACTGCCAAATGGATTGGCTACAAAGGAGCCACCCCAAAATTTCATGCCAGCCTCTTCTCCCACACGGTTTACAGAAACAACGTGGATGCCATTTGCAACAGCATGACTACGTTGTATGGTTTGCCAGGCATTATATTGTTCAATATTGGTTGCTTCGTCTTGGGTTTTAGCCCAACCTATAGCGGTAGGGTAAAATAATATTTCAGCGCCCATTAGAGCGGTAATACGTGCAGCTTCGGGATACCATTGATCCCAGCAAATTAATATGCCAATCTTAGCAAATTTTGTATCAAAAACTTTATAGCCTAGATCACCAGGTGTAAAATAGAATTTTTCGTAGAAGCCAGGATCGTCTGGGATATGCATTTTTCTATATTTTCCTAAGTAGCTACCATCGGCGTCTAGTATAGCTGTTGTATTGTGGTATAAGCCTTGTGTACGTTTTTCGAATAAGGAGGCAATGATTACTACATTCAATTCTTTAGCAACGGCCGATAATGCGTCGGTAGAAGCGCCAGGAATGGCTTCGGCTAGTAAGAAGTTATCATGATCTTCTATATCGCAGAAGTAGAGCGAGGTAAACAGTTCCTGTAAGCAAATGATTTGCGCGCCTTTATTCGCAGCTATTCTTATCTGATCAATCGCTTTTTGCGTATTGATGGCTTTACTTGCAGCGCAAGTCATTTGCACTAATCCTATTTGCAATTTTGACATCTTGAAAAATTTTCGTGGCAAAAATAATGTATACAGTTGTTAAATAGGTAAGGATTATTCTTTTTTAAAACTCGTTGTAATTGCTTGCTGCTACGGACTGTTATTAACGAATAGGCCTTGATTTTGCTTCTAGCGCTCGGTATAACGATAAAAAAAATCCCGCAAAACTTGCGGGATTGAATTGTTTCATTGAAGTAGACGTGATTAATACCTGTTGTATCCACCGCCGCCGCCGCTGTTTCCACGGTCACGACCACCGCCGCCACCATATCCACCGCTGTTACCGCCACGACTTCCGCCGCCGCCATAACCGCCGCCGCCATTGCCACCACGACTTCCGCCGCCGCCGCCAAAGCTACGTTTCTTGAATCCACCTTCTCTTCTTTCTCCTTCTGGACGAGGAGTCGATTCATTAACAACAATCTTGCGCTCTTGAACATCAGTGTCATGTAATGCACTAATTGCAGTACGAGCAGCATCATCATCAGCCATTTCTACAAAACCGAAACCTTTGCTACGGTTGTTGTTGAATTTGTCAGTAACAATTTTAGCAGAAGTAACTTCACCATAGGGTGCGAATAACTCTTGCAGGTCTTCACTGGTCATGTTCCAGTTTAAATTTCCAACGTAAATGTTCATGTGTTTCTAATTAAATAAATGAATAACCAATGATAAAAACAGTAACCAAAAATCTGAAGCATTTACGTGAAAACCTTCGAGAGATATGGAACAACTGGTCATTGGACTTACGAAGATACTTTTTTTATTTATTTACCAAATTTTTATTTAGTAAATGAAAAAACGTAATCTAAGCCCAATTTCTGCTGGCCTATTTGTTGCCAATAGGTAGCAAGGTAAAAAAAGAAAGCCCGTAACTAATCATTACGGGCTTTCTTAGCTATTTTAAAGTGCCATTACTCGGCGATTACTTCAAAATCAATCTCAGTAGTGTTGCCATTACCGAAGTCGATAGTTGCCTTGTAAGTGCCCAATTCTTTGATTTCCTCAACAATTTGAATGCGGCGACGGTCTATTTCGTAACCTTTCTGGTCGCGGATAGCACGTGCAATTTGCAAAGAGGTAACACTACCGAAGATTTTTCCGCTAGTTCCTGTTTTGGCACCAATCTTCACTGCTGAAGATTTCAACACTTCAATTACTTTGTTGATAGAAGCCAACATGGTTGCTTCTTTCTTAGCTTGAACTTTCAATTTTTCTTCTAATTGTTTCAAATTAGAAGAACTTGCTTCGATAGCTAACTTTCTAGGAATCAAATAGTTTCTGGCATAACCGTTCTTTACAGTAACGAGTTCGTTACGGCCACCTAAATGATCTACATCCTGAATTAATATTACCTGCATATTTGGTTTGTTTTAGTTCCCAAGAGCCCAGTTTTTAAACTGTCTCTCAATGGTTATTGAGATTAGGGAAGGTTACTAATGAGTTCTATTTTAATAAATCGGTTACGTAAGGTAATAATGCCATTTGACGGGCTTTTTTTACCGCATCAGCTACTTTACGTTGATATTTCAAAGAGTTACCGCTTAAACGTCTAGGTAACATTTTACCTTGTTCGTTAATGAATTTCTTTAAAAAATCGATGTCTTTGTAGTCAACGTATTTAATGCCATATTTCTTAAAGCGGCAGAATTTTTTCTTTGGCTTTTCCTGTTTGATGGCTGTCAGGTATTTTATTTCGTTCTTTGCCATGGTATTAAGCCTCCGCTTTTTGAGTTAATTTAAATCCGCCATTTCTTTTGGTATAATTGTACTCAACGGCGTTTTTGTCGAGCTTCGTAATCATATGACGCATTACATTATCGTCACGTAACATTTGAATCTTCATCTTCTCGTTAAAAGTTGCTGGAGCTTCAAAGTTTAATACCCAGTAAATACCTGTCGTTTTTTTCTGGATTGGGTAAGCAAGGGATTTTAATCCCCAAGGGTTACTGTGCACAATAGTTCCGGCATTTTCTTCAATCATGTCGGTATACTTTTTCTGAGCAGCTTTAAAATCTTCCTCAGAAAGCACAGGTGTAAAAATCACCATCAATTCGTAATTGTTCATTACCTGTTTGTTTTAATTAAATAATTGGGTTTTCCCAGTGGACGGTTGGTCGTTTCGGACAACCGATTCTGCCAAAACAGAATTGGGGTTGCAAAAGTAAGGGGTTTGAACTGATTTTGGTAATTAAAATTTTGAATAGCTGGGTTAGTGTTCCCTTGTTGAATGTGCGATACCCTTATTTTGAGGAGTGTAGCCGTATTTTATATGGAATGGTCTACTGATACAAGGCCCGGAATTCGGCTGATTTTTATTCATTTATGCTTGCTAAGAAGGCTGTTTTATTAATTCACCCTTTTTAGGAGTGTTAGGTATACTGGAAAATGGTCGCTATAGCCTCCACGAAAATGGTCTCCATCCCAGCTGCGCATTGGGTAGCCTCGGTATTTGCCAATATTTTCTATCATAAATGGGCGGTTAAATAGCTGTGCTTGATAGTAAAAAAAGCCTTTCTGCTTTTTATGGAGCCAAGGGTAGGACAGGATAATTTGGTCAAATAAAGACCAGGCATCTCGATAGGCTAAGGTACCAATGCCTTTTTTATAGAGGTCGGTCCATGGATTAAATAAACCATAACGGGTTACCTCATCTATGTTTCCTTTGGCCCTTAAAATTTTTGTAATACTTGGGCTGATGGGATCGTCGTTGAAATCGCCCATGATCACTATTTTTTGTTCTCCATCGGCTTTTAAAATACTATCTGCATGGTTTTTACAGGTCATGGCTGCTGCAGCTCTATAGGGAGCGCTCTTTTCTTCTCCACCCATCTTAGAAGGCCAATGGTTTACATAAATATGAATGGTTTCTCCATCTAGCTTACCTTTTACCCATAGTATATCTCTTGTATAGTGGCCAGGAAGATGAACGAAGAGAGGCTTGCTGGTTTCTACTATAAAATAGGCAGGGTTATAAAGTAGGGCTACTTCAATACCACGTGCATCTTTACCCTCATAATGAATATACCGATATCCTCTTTTTTTTAGAAGGGGATGTTGAATTAAATCTAATAATACATTTTTATTTTCAATTTCTGCTACCCCTAAAATAGTCACGCCATCAGGGTTTATAGGCTTTTTATCGGTACCCATTTGAGCAATCACCCTGGCTAGATTTTCTACTTTCTGTTGATATAGGATGCGCGTATAATGTTTTTTTCCGGAGGGTGTAAATTCATTGTCGTAGGCTAGTGGACTCTTGATGGTATCAAAAAAATTCTCGCAGTTGTAAAACGATAGGGTGGCTATTTTATACTTGTTTTTTTGCGCAAATGTTGTAATGGATATCCCACTAATCAGTAAGAAGCTATATAAATGAAGCCACATTTTTTTCTTGATTTGACTCTATAAATTTAAGACGATAAGCTCCGCTATTTTATTAAATACATAATAAATTTAAAAAATATAAAATTAACATCATCTTAAAATTCATAAGAGGGGAGCAATTTTGTGTTTGGCACTTTAATTGCTCTGCTGACCCTTTTCCTATCGGCTAGTTCGAGACCGATTCAAGACCGATTCGAGACCTATTGGGATAAAGTGCATGAATCCATGCACTTTATCCCAATAGGTCTCGAAGTTCCTTGCTATCAGTCTAAATAATACCCTTTATAAATCTAGCTATTAATCGATCCTAAACCCTACTCACTAGTGTTACGACACTCTTTTTTTTAGCACTTGCTGTGTATAATTTTTAATTCAGATACATTATTAATTTTTAGTAATTATTTAATTTTATACTATGAAAAATTACATTGGTTTAAAAATTTTCTTCATGAGTTGCTTGGTGTTGATATTCGTTTCTGCTCAATCGCAAAACGTACTTTCAAAGTGGACATTCGAAGAGGTATCGCTTTCTGCGAGTGTATTGGATATGCCTTTTATTAAACAAGGAACTGTGCAAGCCGATATGGGCTTGCTAACGGCGGGCTCTGCTTTCAAAGGATACCATAAAAATTCGGCAACCTTCTGGTCAACCGTCATGGGGAATGGATCTGCTAGATCGATAGCTGCTAACGCTTGGTCGGTAGGTGACTATTGGCAATTTAGTTTTAGTACCATTCATTACGCTGACCTATCCATTGCTTGGGATCAAACGAGTAGTAAGAAAGGACCTAGGAATTTTAGCGTTCAATACAGTGTCAATGGTATTGATTATATAAATGTACAGCGCAATAATGGTGCATATACTTTGTCGAACGAGGTCTGGAATAGTGGGTATAATAAATCGGCATCAAAGAAAAGTTTTGACTTAAGCAGCGATACTGCTTTAAATAATAAAGCGATTGTGTACATAAGGTTGGTCATGGGCTCATCGGATACGAGTATTCCCATTCTTGAAACAAGAGGTAGTAGTAGGATTGATAATTTTATGGTAATGGGTAGTTATACAAACCCAACGAAGCACTATTATTCTAAATCGAAAGGCAGTTTGGATTTACCCGCTAATTGGGGTAGTAAGCTGGATGGGACTGGCGATTCTCCGATTGATTTTATTTCGGATGCACAAGTGTTTCATATCTGCAATAATATAGCCGCGAGTATTGCTAGAGCATGGACGGTGCAGGGTTTCAACTCTAAAGTGGTTGTAGGCGATGGCATTCATCCTTGCAATTTTATGATCCCTGTCGACTGTGCCTTTAGTGGAGATATTGATGTTGCTAAGAAGGCAACCCTAACAATACGAAATGCAAAAACTCCTTCTTTGGGTAATTTAGCTAGTGGATCAACCGTCAAATATGCGCAGTCGGCTCCTGTCTTCATTCGTAATGCTGTTTATGATAACTTAGAATTGATGGGTGCCACCAAAGTCATTCCCGGTGGAACTATTACGGTAGCAGGAAATTTGATTTTTGATGGTAAAACATATGGAGATTTAACACTCGATGCGCCCAGTGGTAATCCGCTGCCCGAAATTATGCTGGGCGGAAATTTAATTTATGTAGGAACGGTTCATCATCCGGCAGAGGGAAACTTGTTTTCAGTAATTACGACGAGCCAGGCTAGACAAACAATTACTACAAACGGCAATACAATTTCCCTTTATAAATTAGAAACAATAAATAAAGGAAATATCATCGCCTTATCTGATACGATTGGTTACTCAAATATTTCCTTAGGCAATGAATGGGGTGGTGGACTCATATTAGCAGCGGGTAGCAAGCTTGATATTAGTCAAAATTCGACATTGTTTTTTAAAGGTATGTCTACTGTATCGGGAAACGGGTACCTAAGAACTTCGGCTAGTTCCAATATTGATATTAAGGATACTGCTTCATTGTCATTTGGAACCTTGTATTTTGATCCACTAGCTAATACCATCAATAACTTAACTATTCATCATGAGGGTAAAGCTTCGGCCACCGTCATCCTGGGAAATTCTTTAAGACTGCTAGGCAACCTTTCCATTACAGCCGGACAGCTAGTTACTAATGGATACTTGACCATTGCAGCTACGGCCAATAAAACGGGAAGTATTCTAGCTGGGCAGGGCAACTATATCAATGGAAATGTAACTGTGCAAAAATATATTCCTGCCATGCGAGCCTTTCGTTTTTTAGCATCGCCGGTAACAACAACAAATGCTATTCATGCTAATTGGCAATTGAGCACCCATATAACAGGGTCTCAAATGGGTTTGAATGGCTTTGATGCAACCATTACAGGCAATCCATCTATGTTTATTTATGACAATCACCTGCAAGACTGGAAAGCCATTGCCAATACCAACCTTATTAACTTAACTGTAGGCAATGGTTTTCGACTATTAATACGAGGCGATAGAACCATTGATTTAACTACAAATAATCCAATAGCTACCAACACAAATTTATCAGCTACAGGATCCATCGCCATGGGCGATCTGCAGTTTAATAGCATAAGCATTAACCCACTGAGCAATATACCTGATGATGGTAGTGGAAATTTTGGATGGTCTTTTATTGGCAATCCATATGCCTGTGCAGTAGATTGGAAGTATTTATATGAGCATCAATTACTAACCCATGTAGGTAGTTATTATTATAGTTGGGATCCTACTATCAGCAATAGTGGAAGTAGGGGAGCCTATACGGTGTATGATGCAGCAACTAATATGGCTACAGGAGGCAAAAGTATTAATCAGTATATACCAAGTGGGCAAGCCATTTTTGTTCAAACAAAAGCAAGCTCGCCAAGCATTATTTTTAAGGAAGCTGCTAAAAATGCCAATGTAATAGTAAACGATTTAGCACTCTCCGGCATTCAAAATGCAGTAAATATTCAGGCTAGTTTATTATTGGCCGAAAATGCCTTAAACGGCCAAGCCGCCGATGAAATAAAGGTTAGATATAACGACAATTTTAAACAGGTATATCATGTATCTAAATTAATGAATGATGTTGATAATTTATTTATTAAAACTGGAATCAATAACGATATCATTCAGGGTAGAAGTCTATCATTTATTACGGACAGTATACAGCTGCAAACAAGCTTGTTGGCTTCATTAAAATATCTGCTCAGAATAAACCTAAGTTCATTCGGGGAAAAGAATTTTGAAGGCTTCGTGTTAGATCGTTTCACTCAAAATAAGACAATTTTAGAAATAGGAAAATCTATCGATCTGCCCTTTGAAATAACAGCAGATAATGCCAGTAAAGCGGCCAGTCGGTTTCTAATCGTGTTGCAGTCGAAGAGAGCTCAAGCAGCTATTGCAACTAATGATTATATCGTTCCTTTTACGGTACAGCTAAGTAATACTACCCAGCAACTAGTGGTCCATTATGCTGCTGCCGAAGCGGCAATGACAAATATTCGATTACTCAATAGTAGTGGGCAGTCTGTTCAAGCTATTACAGTTGGTAAACAACAACAGGGTAGGGTTGTATTGCCCCTATTTAGTTTGCCCCCTGGCATTTATATCGTAGAAATTGTAATGGGAAATAATAGAATTATTAAAAAAATTGTCAAGCCATAACCCCATATTTTATCATTAAATATTCAATTACACATGAAATTTTACAGCGTTTTACAATCGATTTTATTTTTTGTTTTCTTTTTTGTACCCATCATGATGCAGGCGTCCCCAACAGGTTTTGTTGATAATGTAACAGACTCTCCAATTGACGGCGGACTGAGCTTGTTGGTTACAATGGGTATTGCATATGGCGCAAGAAGAACAAGTGCTAAGCGGCATAAGAATAATTGATTTAATCATAGACAGTGGGTATGAAAACTTTTTTTGCGGGAGGTTTATTATTGTTGTGCACAATGAACAGTTTGGCACAGCCCTTTCGTAAAGAGAAAGTGCATGATTCGATTATTGTAAATATGGATCAAGGGTTAACCAGCCATCAAAAGAATGGCAATGCATCGAATTGGCCGATTGTGTTATTAGATTCATTGGAATTGTCTAGTGTTAGCAAATACAATATTTCTTCTTTATTAACGGCAGGCAGAGATCCTTTCTTGTCAATCGCTGAGTTTAATTTCATGCCTATTCGATTCAGGATGCGGGGTTATGAAGCAGATCATTTTGGGATAGCTATTAATGGCATTTCACTCGATAATATGGATAATAGAATCTGGCCCTATGGTTTATATGGAGGCTTAAATGAGGTGATGCGAAATAAGGATATATCCATTGGATTACGAAATAATACATTTTCGTTTGGGAAATTGGGTAATATGGCTAATATAGATGCTAGCGCTTCTAAGCAACGAAAGCAAACACAATTTGGATATGCATTTTCTAATAGAAATTATACGCATAAATTTTCCTATACAAAGGGCTTTGGATTTAATAAAAGTGGCTGGGCATTTGCTTTAAGCGGTAGCCATAGATGGGCTAATGAAGGCTATATTCCTGGAACAAATTATAATGGATGGAGTTATTATATAGCTATCGATAAGCGAATAAAGCAACAACATTTGTTCTCTTTTGTTTTTTTTGGTGCACTCACTAAAAACGCTAGGCAAGGTGCTGCAACGGTCGAAGCTATTTCGCTTGCAGGAAATAATTATTATAACCCCAATTGGGGCTATTGGCAGGGCCAAAAACGAAATGCCAATATAGCCAATGCAGCGCAGCCAGTTTGTATACTAACGCATGAATTTAGCATCCATAATACTAGTTCTTTGCAAACAGCACTAAGTTATAGGGTGGGCAATAAAAGTTACAGTAGTCTTGATTGGTTTAATGTTACTGATCCTCGGCCGGATTATTATAAAAAACTACCTAGTTATAATAGGCGTAATTCAGTATTGTATTCATCGCTTATGCAGCAGTGGCGGAATGACGAACGGCTAAGGCAAATTGATTGGAATACCCTATATAGTGTTAACAACTCTTTCAATGAAACATTTAATAATGTAAAGGGTTATCGTTCTTATTATATTTTATCAGCCGCCGTGGTGCATTCAAGTGTATTTAATTTTAATACTACGCTTAATACGCATATTAACGATCATCTTGCGTTTACGGGTGGTGGGTCCCTTCACTTGCAAAACGATCATTATTATAAAAAGGTAATTGATCTGCTGGGTGGCGATTACTTTGTTGATTTAAATCCTTTTGCTCAACTCGCTTATCCTAACAATTTGAATGCTGCCCAGTCCGATTTAAATCATCCAAATCGAGTATTAGGTATAGGGGACAAGTATCAGTACGATTATATCATTCATAGCAAAAAAATGGCGGTATGGACACAACTATTTTGGCGTGTGCATTTGTTTGATGTTTTTGTAGCTACCGAATTTTCTCCTATTTCATTTCGTCGTGTGGGTAATATGAAGAACGGATTATTTCCCAATCATTCATTCGGGGAAGGTGAAACTAGCTTATTTTATAATGCGGCAGTCAAAGCAGGAATCTCCTGCAAATTAAATGGCCGACACTATTTATACCTCCATATGGCTCAATTAACAAAAGCACCATCCTATGCCAATGTTTATTATGCGCCAAGAATAAGAGATACAAAACAAGCCGTCTTGCCCAATGAAAATATTAAACTAATTGAGAGTGGTTATATTTTAAATTCTCCCCGAATAAAATCTAGACTAACTGCCTATTATACCCAGTTTTCTCATCAGTTGGCCATCCTGACTTTTTATCATGATGGGTATAGGAGTCTAGTTAATTATGCGCTCTCTAATATCAATAAAATACACTACGGGATTGAGCTAGGATTTGATGTAAAAGTAAAGTCAGGGTTAGTTGTTGATGGTGCAGCCTCGGCAGGTAGTTTTTTTTATACCAGTCGGCAAAATGCAAATACAATTTTAGGCAATGATGCCACCGTTCTAAATGAAGATACCTTGTATCTGAATGGCTATCGGCAGGGAAATATGCCACCTGCCGTGTGTAGTATAGGCATTACGTATCAATCGCCCAACAATTGGTTCATTAGTTTAACCGGTAATTATTTTAGTAGTAGGTGGTTAGCTGTTAATCCTATTAGGCATAGTTCCAAAGCAGTAGAAAACCTAATGGTAGGTAGCGCCGAGTATACTGCTATACTTCGTCAGGAACAACTAGCTAGTCAATTTGTAATGGACTTGTTTACAAGCTATTCTTGGCGGCTACCTCCTAAATGGACTATCTACCGGCGACTAACAGTTCTCGTAATGAGTGCAGGTATTAGTAATCTATTAAATAATCAAGAAATAGTTTCTGGAGGCTACGAGCAATTAAGATTTGATTTTATCACCAACCAATCAAATAAGTTTCCTCCTAAATATTATTATGCCTTTGGTTTAAATTATTATATCACCACCTCGCTTAGGTTTTAAGCAAAAAACAAATTTATGAAACAACATTATTTTTTAAAAACTCTTGGATTCATCTTAATGCTAAGCCTGCTTTTAATTTTTGGTTGTAAGAGAAAAGTGGAGGAACCAAATAATAGTAATCCGCCGATTGTAATAGCAAATAAAACCATAAAAGCACTCAAGGCTATGCATGTAATGGGGAAATACCAGCATATACTTAAAGATATTATTATAACTGGTATTGTGGTAGCAAATGATAAAAGTGGCAACTTTTATAAAACAATCTGCATACAGGATAGTACGGCTGGTATTTCGGTAAAGTTAGAGGCGAACAATTTATATGCTCAATATCCCATAGGTAGGCAAATCTTTATTCGATGTAAAGGTTTATGGTTAGGCGATTATGAGAAGCTGATTCAGCTAGGTACCATTGATCAAAGTAAGCCTAATAATCCTTCCTTTAATGGAATCCCCTTATTGTTGATCGATACATTTATTGTAAAGGGAAGTTTGGGGCATAGGATCCTGCCTAGGCAAGTTTCTATTAAAGATTTTCATGATTCATTGCAGAGTACTTTAATCCAGCTAAAAGATAGTGTACAATTTGTAGATGCTGGCCTCAGCTATGGGGATACGACGGCGGCAAAAAAATCTTTTAGTAGATCGATTGTGGATGGGCTCGGTAATAAAGCAGCAATATATACGAGTGGCTATGCAAGTTTTGCAGGAATAAAAACACCTTCAGGAATTGGAATTATTACTTGTATTTATTATACATTCAAAAATACTTCAGAATTGCTTTTACGCGATACCTCAGATGTTCATTTTACGGGGATTAAAGGATTGCCCACCATCATTAATTTGACCTCCTTGCGAGAAATGTATCATGGATCCAACAGGTTATTAAGTGACTTATTGGTGAAAGGCGTAGTAATTTCCAATGCATTCAATGCAGAACCTGGCACTATTGCCATTCAAGACGGAAAAAGTGGCATTGATTTAAGTTTTGGCATCACTACCGATGTTTCAAGGTTTATAGAGGGCGATTCAATTATACTAAATGTTAAAGGAGGTAATCTAACTAGCAATGGGGGGATGTTGCAAATAAAATTGCCACCCGATGCATTACCCCCATCGGTGATTGCTAGGGGGAAAATTATTAAACCTCGGGAGGTTAGCTTATTTGAACTTACCCATAATATTTCAACCCTAGAAAATACCTTGGTTAAAATATCGAATGTACAGTTTGAACTTACTAATGGAACTATTTATAGCGGTAATCAAAAGCTTAAGGATGCTACTGCCAGTATAATCTTGAATACCGCTGCCAGTGCCCCATTTGCTACAGCTACTTTGGAAAAAGGAACCATAAATATTATTGGATATGCTAAGAATTCAACTGAGGTTCAATTTAAAATAAGAAGGCTTAGTGATATTTCAAGTATTACTGCTCCTATGACAGAAACAAAATTTACAACCGATTATAGGTTTGAAAAAGTGACTACTACCACCGGAACTGCCGATCCTACAAAGTTGCCGATTATTAAAGGGGTTCTATTGGGAAATTTTAAGGCAGAAGGGGTTGGTGTTAACTCTTTGTCGAAGGGTAAGTTTTCGTTTAAAGGCTGGCCATTAGGTGCGAAAAGTTCATCGAATAACCTGAAAGGGAAAATAGACCTTGCCAAGTATTATGAGGTAACCATTGCCCCAGAGCCTGGCTACCTATTGGATCTAAATTCTATTACCTTTAATGTGCAGCGTGCTTCAACAGGTGTAAGGCAATGGGCTGTTCGTTCTAGTATCGATGATTTTGAAAAGAATCTTTCAGCAGCTATTCCTTCTGCAAATCAATCTATGAAGGTAAATAAGGATTATAGTTTTCAGATAACTAGTAGAAAATACGTCGAGGTTCAGGAAGGATGTAATATTGAGTTAGGAGCTAGTCATACTAACTTAAATCGAGAGGTCAAATTTCGATTCTATGGTATGAATGCAGAAACCAATAAGGGTAATTTTAGTTTAAACAAAGTAAGTATCATTGGAAGAACACATTAGCAAGTCATAACTTATTCTGTTACACTGCCCATGGCAATATGGGCAGTGTTTTGATATGCTTACTTGTCAACCTGTCAGCAAAAAGGGTTTGGTATTTTGTTTGAGCAACAGGGTTGACATTATTTTTTTTATTCAAAGCATAGAAATTTCAAATTTGACTGACAGAAAGGACTATGCGAGGAAATAGTATAGCTTTTAACATAAAAACAACCATTATGCAAAAAGGACAGATTCGTGTACAAACCGAGAACATTTTTCCTATTATTAAAAAATTTCTTTATAGCGATCACGAGATTTTTCTTCGTGAATTAGTAAGTAATGCCATCGATGCTTCACAAAAAATTAAAACATTAACAAGTATTGGCGAAGCAAAATGCGAGTTGGGTAACCTTAGGGTAGATGTGATACTCGATGTAAAAGAAAAAACCTTGAGCATTATAGACAAGGGTGTAGGTATGTCGAAAGAGGAAGTAGATAAGTATATTAATCAGGTGGCTTTCAGTGGTGCGGAGGAGTTTATGGACAAATATAAAGATGCTAATATTATTGGGCATTTTGGCTTGGGTTTTTATAGTTCATTTATGGTGAGTGACCGTGTAGAATTGATATCGCAAAGTTTTAAAGACGATGCTGCAACCGTTTATTGGAGTTGCGATGGAAGCCCTGAATTTGAGTTGTACGAGGTAGAGAAGAAGGAAAGGGGTACCAAAATTATCATGCATATTAGCGAGGAAAGCAATGAATTTTTAGATGCGAATAGAATTAAATCTATTCTAGAAAAATTCTGTAAATTCTTGCCAATACCCATCTATTTTTCGGAGGTGGGTGCCGAAGTTAAAGAAGGCGAAGTAGAAAAGTCGATCAATAATACCAATCCAATCTGGGTTAAAAAGCCAGGAGATTTAACCAAAGAGGATTATGAAAATTTTTATAAAGAGTTATATCCTTTTGGCGAAACACCTTTATTTTGGATTCATTTAAATGTTGACTATCCATTTAACCTTACAGGGATACTTTATTTCCCTAAGATCAAGCAGAGTTATGAAATTCAGAAAGACAAAATCCAGTTATATTGTAACCAGGTTTTTGTAACCGATGAAGTGAAAGATATTGTGCCCGAATTTTTGATGTTATTACATGGGGTAATAGATAGTCCAGATATACCGCTAAATGTAAGTCGTAGTTATTTACAAGGCGATCCAAATGTTCGTAAAATCAATAATCATATTACCAAAAAGGTAGCCGATAAGTTAGAAGAAATTTTTCGAAATGAGAGGGCCGAATATGAACAGAAATGGGAAAGTCTGGGCTTATTTGTTAAGTATGGTATGATGACCGACGAGAAGTTTTTGGAGAAGGCTAATAAGTTTATTGTGATGGAAGATACCCTTGGTAAATTTCACACTTTAGAAGAGTATAAACTAGCTACCGAAACCTTGCAAAAAAATAAAGAGGGCAAGCATGTTATTTTATATACAACTAATCCAATACAACAAGATGCCTATGTGCAGGCTGCAGTTGCAAAAGGTTTTGTAGTGATCAAGATGGAAACCTTGGTTGATGCTGCATTTATCAATAATATGGAAATGAAATGGGAGAATGTTCATTTTGTTAGAGTAGATGCTGATATCGTTGATAATTTGATAGACAAGCAAGAGGCTGCAGATAGCGTATTAACTAAGGAAGAAACGGAGAGTCTTAAAAAAATGTTTGAATTTCCGGTGAACGATTTGCACATAACTGTTGAAGTGAAAGGCTTAAATACTGAAGCGGCACCAGTAGTGGCTACAAGGCCCGAATTTATGCGTAGGATGAAGGATATGGGTGCGTCGGGTGGAGGTATGACTGCTTTTTATGCGCAGATGCCCGATGAGGTTACTTTAACAGTGAATGGTAATCATACCATTTATCAGTCTTTGTTGAAAGAAGCAGATATTGATAAACAAGCAAAGCAGATTAGAAATCTTGCCGATCTAGCCTTGCTTTCACAGGGATTGTTGAAAGGCGCTGAGTTGACCAATTTTATTAATAGAAGTGTTGATTTAATGAAATAAATAGGCTAATAAGTGAGTGAATCAAAAAAGGATAGCAGCGAAAGTTGCTATCCTTTTTTATTCACTTAATCGGATATCTATTACTTTTAATTGCAGATTTTTCTCGCCATTCCATTCGTTTAAGTCTAGCGTGAAAATAACGTCGATGGGTTGTTGTTTTTGAAGAAGCTGAAATTTTTCCACCATATTAAAACCAATGCCAGTAAGGATGATATTATCTTGCTGTACTGAAAATCGGATATGTTGCTCTTTAACTATTTTACTATATCCGGTATCTTTTACTTTTTTTGCAATAAAAACAGGGCGCATGTTTTCTGGTCCAAAGGGTTCCATCTGGGTAAGAATATTATAGAAAGTAGGACTTAATTCTGAAAAGGAAACTTCGGCATCAATTAGTACTTCAGGCACGAGTGATTCGGGCAATATGGTAGCCGAAACTGCGTTTTCGAAGGCTTCGCTAAAAGCAGTAACCTGCTCGGGTAGCATGGTTAATCCCGCTGCTGCAAAGTGCCCACCATAGCCAATTAAGTATTGTCGGCAGGCATGAATGGCTTCGTACAAGTTAAAGCCAATTACACTTCTTGCGCTTCCTGTAACAAGATCCCCACTTTTGGTAAGAACCACCGTAGGGCGATAGTAGGTTTCAATCAGTCTGCTAGCAACAATGCCAACAACCCCTTTATGCCAATGTTCCTGATAAACAACGGTTGTTTTTTTGTTTAAAAATTTGGCATTATTCCTAATAATATCTAATGCCTCTTCCGTGATACTACTATCCGCTTCTTTTCTATCGGTGTTGTCATGGTGCAACATTTCGGCAAATTTCAACGCCTTGTTAGCATCTTTTTGTATAAACAGTTGTACCGCTTTTTTAGCATCATCCATTCTTCCAGCAGCATTCACTCTTGGTGCAATAATAAATACTAAGTTGGTGATAAGCATCTCATGTTTTACGCCAGCTAATTGCATCAAAGCTCGAATGCCAGGGCAAGGGTTCTCATTTACTTTTTTTAACCCATAAAATGCTAGTATCCTGTTTTCATCAGTGATGGGAACAATGTCGGCAGCAATAGCGGTTGCTACTAGGTCGAGATAATCAAGATAAGCCTTTTCGTCTAATCCTAACTCATCACTTAATGCTTGCATAAGTTTAAATCCAACGCCACAGCCACATAGCTCCTTGTAAGGGTAATGACAGTCTTTTTGTTTAGGATTTAATATAGCAACGGCGGGTGGTAATTCTTTGTCGGGCAGGTGGTGATCGCAAACAATAAAGTCGATGCCTAGTGTTTTAGCATAAGAAATCAGTTCAACACTTTTAATGCCACAGTCTAATGAAATAATGAGGGAAAAATTATTTTCTTTGGCAAAGTCAATGCCTATTTTACTAATACCATAACCTTCGCGATAACGATGTGGAATATAAAAGTCAACTGCTGGATAAATGTTTTGTAAAAATTGAAATAAGGAGGCTACAGAAGTGGTGCCATCAACATCATAATCTCCATATACTAGAATTTTTTCGTTTAGTTCAATAGCCGACAAAATTCTATTCACTGCTTTGTCCATGTCTTTCATAAGCAAAGGCGCATGAAGGTCAGAGAGCATTGGGCGGAAAAAATGCTTTGATTTTTCAAAATCATCCAAGCCGCGTTGTGCTAATATTTTACAGAGTGTTTTGTTTATTCTAAGTGACTCATGCAGCGCCGAGGTTTTCAATTCGTTGAATGGTAATATGTTCCATCTTTTTTGCATGTAGCCATTATTTATGTGGTTATTGAAAAACCCTTATGCTTTTCTATTAAATTATTTAAGAATGGGAGTAATGGGTATTTTTAATTTAAGTCATGGCAAAACCCCAATTGTCTATTCTAATAATTTCTGTCTGTTGTATATCTAACCAGCTCTTCCAATGCTTGACGAACCTCGGTGTTGGGGAATTCGTATAAAATAGCAATTGCTTCATCTCTAAAGGCAATCATTTTTTCTGTAGCGTAAGCAATACCTCCTGCATTGACCACTTCGTTGATTACAAAGTTTACTTTTTCTTTATTTGTATTTTCGTTTTTTACAATATAAATAATTTCCTTTTTAGTCTTAGGACTGCAATTATTGAGGGTGTAAATAAGGGGCAGGGTTAATTTTTTTTCTTTGATGTCGTTGCCGGTAGGCTTACCAACGTCATTGGCACTATAGTCGAAAAGATCGTCTTTAATTTGGAAAGCCATACCTACTTTTTCGCCAAATAGTCGCATTTTTTCAATCATTTCTTCTGTTTCGAAAGTAGAAGAGGCGCCAGCAGCACAGGCAGAGGCTAAAAGCGATGCCGTCTTTCCGTTAATGATATCGTAATAAATACTTTCTTTTAAGTTGAGGTTACGAGATTTTTCGATTTGTAATAATTCTCCTTCGCTCATTAGGCGTACAGCTTCAGATAGAATTTGTAAAACGCGGTGGTCTTTATGATTTAAGGAAAGTAATAAACCCTTCGATAAAAGGTAGTCGCCTACCAAAACTGCTATTTTGTTTTTCCATAGGGCATTAATGGAGAAGAATCCTCTGCGTTCCATTGCTTCATCCACCACATCGTCGTGCACGAGAGTCGCAGTGTGCAGAAGTTCTACCAGTGAAGCTGCTCTGTAGGTGCTTTCATTAATTTCTCCACCCAATTTGGCACTAAGCAGTACAAACATGGGTCGTAACTGTTTTCCTTTCCTTTTTACGATGTATTGCATTATCCTGTCTAGCAATGGTACACGGCTTTTAACAGCTTCTCTGAAGTGGTTTTCGAAGTGAATTAATTCGGTTTTGATAACCTGACGTGCTAGTTTCATAGTAGAATTGTGGCTGCAATATACCAATCCATAAACAATAATTCACATTAAGCAACGTTATTAAGTCAACTATTGTCCTTTAGATGGGCATTACATTAGAAAAAAATTAATTTCTTATTTGTTTGTTCGATTCATTTTAATACATTTGTATTGAGTTTTAAATAAAAAACACAAAGTTATGGCAAGTAAAAAGTATCTTTTATTAACAGCATGTTTGGTTGTTTTGTTTCAGACAATCAGCTCAGCTCAAACATCAACTACTGATTGGGGATGGAATTGGAAAGACAGTTCTAAAGTGGCAACCAAAAATATCCCTCAGTATAATGAGTTTTTAAATAATCAATTTCCTTACCCAGCAAGACCGCGTGATCAATGGGAATTAGGATTTAGTGCAGGTCATTCTCTAATTGTTGGAGATGTGCCTATGAGTTTTAGTAGTGCTAGCACTACAGGGTTCTCTCGTGGCGCATATGTTGGAGGTGTAGTTGTTGGTGCATCATTGAGAAAATCTTTAGGTCATGTCTTTTCTGTAAGAGGTGGTCTTAGCTATTCATCAGATCATGTTCCGCATTATGTAAGCGGTGTTTTTTCTAAACCTACTTTAGATGCGTCCACTAGTGCAGCTCTATCTGTTGATTTCTTAGCTTCACTAAATTCATCAAGTTATTATCGTGGTAACCCTAAATCAAACATCTATGTTTTGGCAGGTTACAGTTTAGTGAATTCAGTAGTTACAAAAACCTTAGGTGGCTCTCCTTCTAATTTTACAGGGGTAACTTTTAATAATACCTTATCTGGAACTGTCAACGGTAACAAGCTAAATGTATGGTATCATGCATTAGATCTAGGTTTTGGGTATGCCTATAAATTAAGTAATAAAATTAATTTGGGTATTGAAGAAAAATTATTACTTCCAGTTCCAGGAATGGACTATTTAGATGGTATTTCTACTGGAAAGTCTAACGATTTCATTAATTATGTTACTGCTAAAGTGAACATCAATATCGGTAATAGTGCTAAAAGAGTTCAACCTTTATGGTGGATAAATGCAAACAACTATGCATATAATGAGTTGAATGCACCTAAGCACATGAAAATGCCTAAAGTGGTTTTACCTGATGCTGATGGCGATGGTGTTACTGACCAATTTGACCTTGAGCCAAATACACCAGCAGGTGCTCCTGTTGATAGTCATGGTGTTTCAAAAGATACAGATGGCGATGGCGTTCCAGATTATAGAGACAAAGAGTTATTGACTCCTCAGAAATGTTTCCCTGTAAACAATGATGGTGTTGGTACATGTCCAGAACCTGCTTGTTGCAAAGAACTTAGAGATCAAATTGCTAATATGCAGTTGGTTTCTAAAACAGAATGTGCAATAACTGATTTGCCAAGTGTTCAATTTAAATCTGGTGCTGCCTTAACTAAGGATGCTCAGAAATTATTGGATGCCGCAGCTGCAAAAATTAAAGCAAACCCTAATTGTAAAGTAAAGGTGATTGGTCATCCAGCTGCAAGTAAGGCTGCTCAACAACTTAGTTATGAAAGGGTAAGTGCTATAATCAAATACTTTGTTGAAAAACAAGGAGTAGCAGAAAATAGATTCATTTTTAATTACGATGGCGGAACCGGTGATGCAAGTACAATTGACCTTCAAGGAACCACCGAAGAAGGACCTAATACTGTTCCAGCTCCTCATCCAAATTTGAAGCACAAAGGCTAGTTATAACTAATTAAGACCTATATATATAGCCCTGCCACTGTTGGCAGGGCTTTTTTATATTATTCTTAACTAGCAATATCTGCTTTGCATTAGATGAGTGCATAAATTGCCTATAAATAACTACCTTTGCACACTTCCATGAAAAAAGCTATACTATTTGTTTTTTGTATTATTAGTTTGACATCCTGTTTTCATAAAATTGAGAAACTGGTATCAAAGGGTCATAGTCGTAAATTTGGGCAAATCCTTAAAAGTAAGGATAATGAATTCAAGTATACGATGGCAGAGCAGTATTATGCCAATAAGAAATATAATTATGCCCAACAGCTCTTTGAAGAGTTATTCCCCGTATTAAAGGGTACCCAACGCTATGAGGATATGTATTATAAGGTGGGCTATTGCTATTATTATCAGAAAGATTATTTGAATGCTGAGAATTATTTTAAGACCTTTACCGAAACTTTTCCTAGTAGCAATAAATCGGAAGAATGCGAGTATATGAGGGCCTATTCTTTCTATATGCAGTCGCCTAAAGTAGATTTAGATCAAACTAATACAAACAAAGCGATAGCCTTGATGCAAGCATTCATCAATACCCATCCGTCTTCACCTAAAATTAAAGAGGCGAATGATATAATGGATAATTGTAGAGAGAAGTTAGAATTAAAAGATTATAAAAGTGCCGAACTTTATTATAACTTAGGATATTATAAGGCTGCCGCCATCTCCTTTGCAAATGTATCGGAGAATTTTCCCGATTCAAAGCATGCCGATGAATATAAGCTACAAGTAATTAGGGCTTATTATAAATATGCGGAATTAAGCACCGACGATAAACAACTAGAACGCTTTGAAAAGGTATTGTCTGAATGTGCTGATTTTACGGAACGGTTTACAGATAGCAAGTTAATAACTGAAGTAAATAAATTTAAATCTCAATCAAATAATTATCTTAAAAATATACAAAATGAGCAAGTTAAGAAGGCATCTTAGTGCAAATACTCCTAGTGTAGTAGAAACTAAAAATCTGATTGATATAAAGGCTAAAACGGGTAACCTTTACGAATCTATTGCTATTATTGGTCGCCGTGCAAATCAGATCAATATATCTATTAGAGAGGAATTACACAATAAATTGGAAGAATTTGCAAGTCATACCGATAGTTTGGAAGAAATTCATGAGAACAAAGAACAAATAGAAATATCTAAAGCGTATGAAAAAATGCCTAATTCGGCTATTTTGGCTACTCAGGAATTTATGGAAGGAAAGATATATTATCGTAAAAACAACGAAAGCGATTTGTTCAGATAATAGCTATAAAAATAAAAATAGAAAAACGACAGTATTAATACTGTCGTTTTTTTGTTACTTGCATATTAATTAGAAGAGATGTTTTCTGGAAAAAAAATATTAGTTGGTATTACCGGTAGCATTGCCGCCTACAAAGCAATTTTACTGATACGCTTATTGGTAAAAGCTGGTGCAGAAGTCAAGGTTGTAATGACGTCTACTGCTACAAATTTTGTATCTCCATTGGTCCTATCAACCATATCGAAGAATAAGGTATTGATCAACTTATCTGAAGCCGGATCTTGGTCAAATCATGTGATGCTCGGTCGCTGGGCAGATGTTTTCCTGATAGCCCCCTTAAGTTGCCAAACATTGGCAAAAATGGCAAATGGACTTAGCGATAATTTATTACTAACCACTTATCTTTCAGCTATCTGTCCTGTTGTTGTTACGCCTGCTATGGATGAAGATATGTGGCATCACCCCTCTACACAAAAAAATATTTTAACCATTAAAGGGTATGGTAATCATGTGTTAGAAGTGGAAAAAGGGGAGCTAGCAAGTGGATTATTTGGAGAGGGAAGAATGGTGGAGCCTACAACCATACTAAACTATTTGGCTGAAAATTTTTTTAGGACCCATGAATTTAAAGGGAAGAAGGTACTAATTACTGCCGGACCTACAGTTGAGTCAATTGATCCAGTAAGATATATTAGTAACCACTCTACTGGCAAAATGGGATATGCGCTTGCTGAGGCATTTTATTTAAGGGGAGCAGAAGTAATTTTAGTATCGGGTCCTACCAATCAATCACTCCCTTTTAAAGGGGTTGCAATAAAAAGGGTAAATAGTAGCGATGAAATGTTTGAGGCCTGTGTTGAGTGCTTTAATGATGTTTCTATAGCGGTAATGTGTGCTGCAGTAGCTGATTATAAGCCCAAAAAAGTGGAGATTAATAAGCTGAAGAAAAAAGAGGAGGAATGGGTGTTGAATTTAACTAAAACAGTCGATATTCTTCAATACTTGGGAACGAAGAAACGAAAGGATCAGTTTATTGCGGGTTTTGCATTAGAAACAAACAATGAGAAAGAAAATGCAATTGTTAAATTAAAAAATAAAAATGCTGATTGTATGATCTTGAACTCGCTAAACGATGAATCTACTGGCTTTGGCTTTGATACCAATAAAATAAGTATTTTTAATCGGCTAGGCGAAGAAGTTTCATTTGACCTTAAAACAAAAAAAGAGGTCGCTATTGATATTGTATCATATATTTTTTCAAAAATTAATGACTAGAAAAATCAAAATACTGTTTTTGCTATCATTATTCTGCTCGCATATCAATGCGCAAGAATTGCAGGCTAAAGTAACCGTTAATGCAAGTCATATTAATACAACGGTAGATAAGAAAGTATTTAATACACTTCAATCACAGCTTAGTAATTTTTTAAACAGCCGAAAATTTACTGAGGATCAGTTTAAGGAGTATGAAAAAGTACAATGTAATTTTATATTGAACCTTCAATCAATAGTAGAGCCAAATGTTTATAAGGCAACTTTAATTATTCAGGCAGCTAGACCTGTATTTAATTCAAGTTATCAGACAGCACTCGTTAGCTATCAGGATCAGGATTTTACTTTTAGATATGTAGAGTATCAGTCTGTAGATTTCAATGATAATCGTGTACAAGGAACAGATGCATTAAGTGCAAATCTTACTGCTGTATTAGCTTATTATTCCTATATCATTTTAGGATTAGATTATGATTCTTTTTCGCCAAAGGGAGGTGCCGCTTTTTTTCAAAAGGCACAGAATGTGGTGAATAATGCGCCAGAAGCTAATAATGTGAATGGCTGGAAGGCCTTTGACGGATTAAGAAATAGGTATTGGTTAGCAGAAAACTTAATTAGTAGTCGAAATAATATAATACACGATGTGATATATTCCTACTATCGTGCAGGATTAGATAAATTGGTTGATAGTGAAAGTGAAGCACAATTGAACCTTATACAAGCATTAACACAGTTACAAGCATTTAATCGAGAAGTGCCAAATACAATGTTCGTTGATTTTTTTATGCAAAATAAATTACTAGAATTAGTAGGAATTTTTAAAAAAGCGACTACTGCGAATAAGAATAAAGTCGTTGATTTATTGACATCCTTGGATGTCTCAAATGCTTCACGATACAAAGAGGAACTACGATGAAGAAATTAACGCTATTGATAGGGCTACTTTTTGTCTTTACTATTTTTTCTTGTAAAACAAAAAATGTTAAAATGGAATTACTTCCATTCGACACTATGAAAGTAGTAATCTGGGATTTGCTAAATGCTGAGGAATGGAATAAAACATTGTTGGAGAAGGATACGGCATTGCTTAAAATGAAGAATAATTTAAAGCTATATCAACAAGCACTACTGATGCACCAAATAACCAAGGAACAATTCTTTTATAGTTACAAATTTTATGAAGAACATCCCGATAAAATGAAAGCGCTTTTGGATAGCTTAGCTATATTTGGTCAAAAGCAGAAAGATGGCTCATTGAGAACTACGATGATTCAATAAGAGGGTTTTAGAGCAAGACCTAAATATGATTTCTATATTTTATACAGAATTATGATAGGGTAGAAATAAGTCATTTTTTTTTATTTGGGGTAGATCCTATTATTTAAATCCTAATTAATAAGTTGAATTCATTTTATCTATCAATCTAGAGCATCAATGCAATATAGATATTAAAATAGATACAATACAAGGGGCTAATTGAGCTGAGGATCAATCGGATAATTTGCCATTTGTGAATACTCTCCACCTAGATTTTTTAATGCATCTTTCCACAAATGAGCAGGATTGTTCTCAAAAGTCATTCTGCAGGATGGGCGACTCATGATCCAACTTTTTTCTTTTAATTCTTCTTCTAGTTGTCTGTTTCCCCAACCGCTATACCCAATAAAGAAACGAATGTCATTATTTTTGAGTAGGTTATTTGCATATTCCACGCAAAGTGAGCCACTATTCCGCTGAAACTGAGCCACCCGCTGTAAGGGTATTTTAGGATTAAAATTGGGTAGTTTTCAAAAAAATCCACGCAAACTGAGCCACCTTTTGTA
>Ga0164296_1001232_pt1 | contig 27854 bp, 19 predicted proteins | sample GEODES057metaG_FD_113533 | JGI IMG/M metagenome (GOLD analysis project Ga0164296, IMG submission 113533) | Dystrophic lake water microbial communities from Trout Bog Lake, Wisconsin, USA - GEODES057 metaG | ecosystem: Environmental > Aquatic > Freshwater > Lake | place: USA: Trout Bog Lake...
TGGTGGGGAGCGGCTACCTCTACCCTGCGCTTAGGGACCTCGCTCTGTCAGCTCTCCGCTCGCTCGCCGTCCGCCATGGCGATGGCGGCATTGACCATGGATCACCTCTCGGGAGGCCGATTCGTTCTTGGACTCGGCGTCTCAGGACCCCAAGTTGTTGAGGGTTGGTATGGCCAGCCGTTCCCAAAGCCGCTGGCGCGCACCCGTGAGTACATTGACATCGTCCGCCAAGTTGTCAAGCGAGAAGCACCGGTCACCAACGATGGCGAGCACTATCCGCTCCCCTATCCCGGAGGAATGAATCTCGGCAAGCCCTTGAAGTCAATCGTGCACCCATTACGCAACGAAATTCCCATAATCTTGGGCGCCGAGGGACCGAAGAACGTCGCCCTCGCTGCCGAGATCGCCGATGGTTGGTTCCCCATCTTCTTTGCGCCAAAAGCTATGGCCAGTTTTCAAGCCGCGCTCGACGAGGGGTTTGCTCGACCCGACGCACGACGCAGCGCTGAAGACTTCGAAGTCCTGGCATTCGCTCCGACCATCATCCACGATGAGGTCGAAGTTGCGGCCGATCTTTACCGCCCTGCCATTGCCCTCTACGTCGGGGGCATGGGCGCCAAAGAAGTGAACTTCCACTTCGAAGTTTTTTGTCGCATGGGTTACGAAGAAGAAGCCACCAAGATCCAAGCGCTCTACCTCGACGGCCATAAGGCCGACGCCGCCGCCGCAGTGCCGACCCGCATGGTTGAAGACATCGCCTTGGTAGGACCGAAAGAAAAAATTCGCGATGATCTTGAAGGCTGGCGTGAATCCATGGCCACGTCGTTGTTAATCAACGGCGACCTCACTACCTTGCGCACAATGGCTGAAATTATTAACGCCTAACTACTTCGTCGCAGCAGCACTTCCGAGAGCCAAGAGATTCTTCGTGGCCCCACCGAGCGTCAACTCGATCTGGCGAGTCAACAAAAAGTAGCGGTGCAAGGGGTAATCCCGATCCACACCAACACCTCCGTGCACGTGGGTGGCGGCGTGCACAACACGCTGCCCTCCTTCAGCAGCCCAGAACTTTGCGATCTCGGTCTCTTGCTTGGCATCAACACCGGTGGCAATGCGCCAGGCCGCCTGAAGGGCTGTTAAGCGAATCGCTTCAGCGTCGACGTAGGCATCGGCTAATCGCTGGCCGACCGCTTGGAAGGTCGCGATCTTCTTGCCGAACTGTTCACGTTCTGCGGTGTACTGTGCACCGAGATTGACTGCAGACGTCACGGCACCCGCTTCAAGCATGCATAACGCTGCGGTGACGTTGATAGCCATCGTGCTTACAATTTCAGCGCCATTGGCGCCGTCACCGCCCAGGAGGCGATCGCCACTGACGTTCACGTCACGCAGCGTCAACAGGGCTTCAGGTTGGAAGGTTCCTTCTTGGCGTTCTTTCTCCAGGCTTGAGCTTTCGACAACGAAGACACCAATGCCAGCCCCTTCTATGGCGGCCGGGATGAGAATAATCTGGGCGCGCAGTCCCGCAGGTACACAGGCTTTGACGCCGTTGAGGACGTAGCCTTCGCCGACCTTCTTCGCCGTCGTTGAAAGCGACGAGAGGGCATCAACAATCACGCCGCCGGTCAACTCTGCCGTTGCCGCCGTTGCAATGACCTCACCAGAAGCGATCTGGGGCAGCCATAGGGCCTTCTGCTCTGTGGTGCCAAAGCGAGCAATCGTGTCGGCGCCGGCGACCATGGTTGCCACGACCGGCACGTACGCTGCCGTCTCACCAGCGACCAGGGCAACTTGTGTCGTAGCCACAAAGTCCAGACCAGCGCCTCCGTAGGCTTCGGGAATGCCGATCGATAAGAGGCCTGCTTCCGCCAGTGCAGCCCACAGCGATGCATCGAAGGGGCCTTGGGGGTCGTCTTGGCGCTCGAGGCCGCGCAACTGTTCAGGAGCGCTGTAGTCAGCAAAAATTTGCCGAGCCAATTCGAGAACCGCTTGTTGTTCTTCGGTCAGTGAAAAGTCCATCGTTCTCTCCTATCGCAACGATCTCGGCATGTTGAGGCCAAAGATCGCAATCAGGTCTCGCTGAATTTCATTCGTTCCTCCACCGAAGGTCAGGATGACCATCGATCGGGCGTGCATCTCTAAGCGCCCTAAGAGCACTGAACCGACGCTGTCGCGCTGGAGGTAGCCCCCTTGGCCCACAATCTCCATCAGGAGCCTGAATGCACGCAGATAAAACTCCGTACCAAAGACTTTGATCGTCGATGCATCCGCGATGTCGAGGTGGTCTTGCGTTGCCTGCCAGGCCACCTTCCAGTTGATCAGCCGGAGAAACTCCAACTCGGCACGGACTCTGCCTAAGTGCATCTGCACCCACTCTTGGTCAATAATGCGCCGGCCATCGGGCAACATCGTGGTGGTCGCCCAGGCAGTCACATCAGCCAACGAACGATCGATAATTCCCGGCGAGCACAAGGTCACGCGCTCACGGTTGAGTTGCGAGGTGATCATGCCCCACCCGCTATTTTCGCCGCCGACACAGCTTGAGACCGGAACACGAACGTCGGTGAAGAAGGTCTGGTTGATGTTGTGGGAACCCAGCAAGGACAAGGGCACGACCTCAATACCCGGGGTATTCATCGGGACCACCAGCACAGAGATTCCTGCATGCTTCTTTGCTTCTTGATCGGTACGCACGGCAAGCCAGATGTAGTCGGCGTCACCAGCGAGTGACGTCCAGGTCTTTTGCCCGTTGATGACGTACTCATCACCGTCTCGGTCAGCTCGGGTCGTTAATGCGGCGAGGTCTGTTCCGGCTCCTGGTTCTGAGTAGCCGATACAGAAGTGGATATCACCGGCCAGAATCTTTGGGAGGAAGAAATCTTTTTGTTCTTTGGTCCCGAACTCCATGATCGTGGGGCCAACCGTATTGATCGTCAACATGGGAACTGGGGCACCCGAGCGCATGGACTCATCAAAAAAGATGAATTGCTCAACTTGACTGCGCCCTTGGCCACCGTATTCTTTGGGCCAACCGATCCCGAGCCAACCATCGCTGGCCATCTGCTTGACAATGCGTCGCACCGTTGGGCCGATACCGTGGCTCTCGGACAACTCTTCTTCGACCAAGGGTGTCAAAAGGTCGTCGTAGTAAGCACGCAAGGTGGCGCGCAATTCATCTTGCTCCGGCGTGTATCCAATCTGCATATCGGGCTCCCAGGCTAAGGTGTGTCCAGTAGGTTTACTAGAACACGTTACAGTTTGTTGGGCCGGTTAGCCACCACAACAGGCTGGTAGGTAAGATCACGTCAAAGCCCCGCTGGGGTGCCCACTGAGAGGAATCACTCATGCCTGAAGCCGTAATCGTCGCCACCGGAAGAACCCCTATTGGCCGAGCCGTCAAGGGATCCCTCGCTGAATGTCGCCCCGACGACCTAGCCGCACTGGCCATTCGAGAAACCTTGGCCAAGATCCCTCAACTCAACCCCAACGAGGTTGAAGACTTGATGATGGGCAGTGCCCAGCCCGCTGGAGAGGCCGGCTACAACCTGGCCCGAGCCGTCGCCATCTTGGCCGGCATGGACGACGTCCCTGGTGTGACCGTGAACCGTTACTGCTCTTCGTCGCTGCAAACCATCCGCATGGCTGCTCACGCCATTCGTGCAGGCGAGGGTGACATCTTCGTCGCCGCTGGTGTCGAGACCGTCTCACGTTACGGCAATGGCGCCGCCGACACCGGCCCGCACAATCCCCTCTTTGCTGGAGCTGAAGCACGCAGCGCTGAACGAGCACCTGCCGTCACAACTCCCTGGAGCGCGCCAACGGGTTTATCGGACTACTACCTCGCTATGGGCCAGACTGCTGAAAACGTTGCTGAGTACGCTGGGGTTTTGCGGGAAGAGATGGATGCTTTTGCCTTCCAATCCCAGATGCGTGCCGCTGAGTCCCAAGAAAACGGCTTCTTTGAGCGTGAAATCATTCCCGTGACCTTGGCTGATGGGACCGTCATTTCGAAAGATGACTGCCCTCGGCCAAGCACCACGCTCGAAGGCTTGGCAAATCTCAAGCCGGCTTTCCGTGAAGGTGGTTCAGTGACGGCCGGCAACGCCTGCCCGCTGAACGACGGAGCAGCAGCGGTTGTGGTGATGAGTGACAGCAAAGCCAAAGCACTGGGCATCACCCCGTTGGCGCGCATTATTGCCAGTGGCGTCTCGGGCCTCAATCCCGAGATCATGGGTCTCGGACCTGTTGAAGCATGTCGCCAAGCGCTGAAGCGGGCGGGGATGACGATGGACCAGATCGACCTCGTTGAAATCAATGAGGCCTTCGCTGCCCAAGTCATCCCTTCAGCTCGTGAACTTGAGATCCCCTGGGACAAACTCAACGTCAAAGGTGGCGCCATTGCCTTAGGTCACCCCTTCGGCCAGACGGGCGCTCGCATCATGACCACATTGCTCAACGCGTTAGAAGATGGCAACAAGTCCTACGGCTTGGAGTCCATGTGTGTCGGTGGCGGCCAAGGAATGGCCATGATCGTCGAGCGTTTGAACTAAGCGCCTAGGACGGTTGGCGTCCAGCGCCAGTGATCACCGCAGTCTTGAGCATCTTGTCGAGGCGCTTCGCTTCGGCCGCGTCGACCACCGTTCCCTCGGTTGGCAACAGCACTGGGATGTCGTCGTTCACGCCATAGGAGGTCTTCGTCCTCGGGTTGTAGAGCAGATTGTCGCCCTCGAAGTAATAGAGCGGCTCTTTATCGATCGGACAGACCAAGATCTCAAGCAACATCGGGTCAACAGCCATCGACAAACCTTACTTCGACTGCTCGAGTCGAGCGACCAACTCGAGGACCTCAGCGACGTGCGCATCGCACGATGCTTGATCGGCGGCTTCAACGTTGAGCCGCAACAAGGGCTCAGTATTCGAAGGACGAAGATTGAACCACCAGTCTCCGTAATCCACCGTCAGCCCATCGAGTCGGTCAATGATGCCCCCATGCTCTGCCGCATAGGCAGCTACTTGTTCAACTGATGCTTGCGGGCTTGCCACCTCGGTGTTGATTTCACCGGAATCGACGTAGCGCTTGAAGGGTTCGAGCATGGCCGAAAGTGGAAGACCAGAGAGGCTCATGAGTTCCAAGACAATCAAGGCGGTAATGATTCCGGAGTCTGCTCGATAGTTGTCACGAAAGTAATAGTGCCCGCTGTGCTCTCCGCCAAAGACGGCACCGGTCTCAGCCATGACCTGTTTGATATAACTGTGTCCGACTTGCGTGCGGACCCCCACCCCACCTTCTTCGGCAATGGTTTCGGGAACGACGTGCGAACAGATCAAGTTATAGAGAACGGTCGACCCTGGATTTTTTTTGAGCATGGCCGAGGCCACCAACGCCGTCGTGAGCGACCCCGAGACCGGTTGCGCCTTTTCGTCGATCAAAAAGACACGGTCAGCATCCCCGTCAAAGGCCAAACCGACGTCAGCTTTCTCTTTGAGCACCGAGGCCTGGAGATCAACCAAGTTTTCAGGCTGAATCGGATCAGCGGGGTGATTCGGGAACGTGCCATCGAGTTCGGGAAAAAGAATGCTCACGTCAAAGGGCAGCCCCTTGAAGACCAGCGGAGCGACAAGGCCTCCCATGCCGTTCGCCGTGTCGCAGACCACGCGCAGAGCCTTCAGACCCTTGAGGTCAACAAAAGAATGCACATGCTCTGCGTAGTTTGCCAAAAAATCCTGCTTCGTATTCACAGCGGTCATGCCCGCTGCGGGAGTTGCCAAGAACTGACGGGTCAATGCCTCAATCTCGGTGAGGCCCGTATCTCTGCCGATGGGCTTCGCTCCAGCCAAACAGAGCTTGATTCCGTTGTATTGCGCGGGATTATGCGACGCAGTAAACATCGCCCCCGGGGCATCGAGAGACCCCGCAGCAAAGTAGAGAAAGTCAGTTGACGCCATCCCTAGATCGGTCACCCCAACACCCACCGCATTGGCACCCTCTTGGAACGCTTCAACTAAGGCCGTCCCCGAAGGCCGCATGTCGCGCGCAACCAAGATCGTCTCGCAGCGCGCGAAGGTGGCGACCGCGGAACCAATTGCCCGACAAAGTTCTTCATCGATTTGATCGGGATAGGTACCCCTAATGTCGTAGGCCTTGAAAACAAGGGAGAGGTCATGCACGGGAGCCAGCCTAGGTCATGGACCCTTCCAATTCGGAGTTCCACCTCCTTTAACCCTTGCCAGAAATTATAAATATTCCGTAATTATGTGAAGGAAAAGAACCTTTTCGGCGATGAAGAGGAGAAAAGCGAAGTAGGTTCTTGTCGTGCACCCCCGTTTCCTTCCTCTCGCTGGACTTGTTGTCGTCGGCCTTGTCGCCGCGAGCTGTTCCTCAGGCTCCTCAAGTGGCACTTCAGGAAGCCCCGCAGCAGCTTCATTACTCACCACCACGCAGTCCGCTGTCCAAAAAGCAGGATCCGTTTCTTTCGTTGACGTGACCACCATCGGCAAGCGATCAGAAACCCTCACCGGTAAGGTTGGCTCGGTGCAAGCCGAGGAGATCCTCACGGTTGCAAAGAGCCCCGTACTTCAAGTGCGTCTGATTGGCACCACCGTCTACATTGAGACCTCTGCCAGCAGTGTTCTCCAGTCAGCACTAGGACTAACCACCACCCAAGCAGCGGGCGCAGTCAATGAGTGGATCGAACTACTTCCTACTGACTCACCAACTGCGTCAATCGCTCAGAGTCTGACCATTAACGCTGCATTGAACATCTACTACCCAAAGAGTTCGAGTGCGGTTGAGCTGCCTGAAAAGACCATCGCTGGCTTTACTGTTATTCCGCTCACCAGCAACTCAAACCCTAATAAGACAACGACAGAAACCACGACCCTGTTTATTCAAAAGGCCAACAACCTCCCGGCTGCTGCATCGCTACTTGCAGTCTCAGGGAAAACTACGGAAAAAAAGGAAGCCGTCTTTAAATCATGGGGACAGCCCGTCACCGTGACTGCTCCTGCGAACCCTGTTCTGTTTTCTACGCTCAAGGGATAGCGCTCCCAGGGGTTGACCAGCGCAGCGAAGAGCGGACCTTCGGGGGTAATCCGAATCTTTCCCACAGGGTGGTGTGCACGAGCGCCCAGCCTGCTTGCCGCCTAGGTCGAGAATCTTGACGACAAGAAGATCGAAACGTTGCTGGCTAGCCGCCAGTCGTCGTTGTCGGCAGCGGTGGAAGCGGCAACTGATCAATGGCAATCTGACCTGTGTAGCCCGTTGAAACGACATATCCAGCACTTGACCCCTGCGTGAAGTGGTAGGACCAATGACCGCCAGGAGCGATTGGCCCCGACACGACATTGGGAATCACAATGTGCACACGAAGGGTCTCCGCCGTCAGGTTGGTCCAAGTAACAGTTGGGCTTGCCGGGGTGTACAACTCCAACGGAAGTGGCGACTTCTTTGTCAAAATAATTTGAAGACCATTATCAACCTGACCGTTGATCGGGAGGGTTGGTGTGAACTCTTCTCGAGGAACGTTCACCGTCTTGCCATTGATGACCACTGTTGCAGTCGCAATTTGTGGCGACACGGGTACCGTTCCTGTTGTGGTCGACGTCGACGAGCTCGAAGTGCTCGACCCACAAGCTGTGAGGCCCGCTGCCAGGAAGCCCGCCGCCAGAATTCCAAAAAGTAATCGTCGAGGTTGCCTCATCATCACATCGTAGAAGGAAGCAGAAGGTAGAGATTCTCAAACCACCAGAAGGCGAGAGCAAGTAAAATTGGGGTGGACAACACGTAGACCGTCCAGAGGCTTTGTCGATAGCGGCCATAGGCGAGGACCGTGAAGACGATGCCAGCGCAGTACACGAGCCCGAGCAGAATACTGGCCGGGATTGCCGACGGGTCTCCTGAGAGTCCTCGCTCATAACTCGCCGGCTGGTACTTAGGCTTTTTTGCTGCGCCGGGCGCGTTCGTTTGGCGACCAACCACGTAGAGGCTTCCGGCCGTACCATTGGCGTCGCCGGACGTCATCAGCGTTACTTGCGCCCGGTTCACCGGAGAGGCGGGATCTTGCGCACCAGCCTGGACCACGCCGGTCTGGATCACGATGTAGTTAAAAGATCCCAAGCCGCTAATGACCTGGAAGGCCTCGCCCTCATGCAGTAATCCCAAATTCCGAAATGGCGCTCCTGAGGTGGTGCGCCTCCCTAAAATCACAGCATTGCCGATTGTCCCGGGTCGGGCAGCTTGGGTCATAAGTCCTGGCCCCAGTGCCGTTTGGCGAGCCGTTGTCCCTTGGACGACAACCTGGTTGACCCCGATGGCAGGAATCTTCAGAATTGCTGCCGGAGAGCCGTCGGGTGGCAATTGGCCGCTCAAGGGAACCGCTCCTGCCGGAGTCGTGAACACATTGAGAAGTTGTCGTTGTGCGCGTTCTTGCTTCAGTGTGGTGAAGCCAAACACATAGACCACAAAGAGGACAAGGCTCAGTCCGAGGATTGACATGATCAGCCCGACGACCACGAAATTAAATCGTTGTTTTTTAGGCAACGCCTCGCGTTCTTGGGAGTTACCACCTTCCGTGAGCCCCTCAAGGGCCATGTCATCAATGTCGTCGTCTTCGACCACTTGCTCTAAGGAAATCACGAGAGGGGGCCACCTTCCGTTACGGGCTCGCCCGGCTCAGCGTTCACCGATTCCCCACCTTGCGTCGCCCCTCGGAGTTTTCGTCGGCGAACGAGGGAAGAACTCATCATGACCACGCCAAAAGCTGCCATGAAAAGACCGAGAACCAATGTCGCGGGCAACATCAATCGGCTGATACTTGCGCTCAAGACAAAAGGTCCGTAGGTCGGACTCGATGAAGGAACCTTCGCCTTGCTTGCAGTCGTCGCGCCGGTGCTGGTACCTGCATTGGTGGCTCCGAGCGAAAAACTTCCTTGGCTGAAATTGTTGCTGTAACTCGATGGAGTGCTCGCCGTCGTGGCCCCCGCAGGAATTGGAGCGGAGTAGGACGGGTTTGCGATTCCCTTGCTGATTTCGTCTTGCGAAACTGCGGCGATGTTTGCGGGAAGTGGAACCATGCCTGCGGGCAGTTGGCTACTCGCAGCGGATCCTGCCGTCGTCGTGGCAAGGATTGAACTCAGCGCCGACTGGAGATTTGCTTTGTCTGATGCCGACATATTTGGGTTTCGAGGGACGATTGCGGAAATAACGGTTGTCATTGCATACCCCTGCGGGGCCGCCGTACTGGCGTAGTTCGGCGTGCACACTCCATTCGCGTCCCAGGTGCATGCTTGAACGCCTGCACTCACACTCGACGACGTGGGTTCCACAAAGTTTCCACTTCCGTTTTGAAGTGCTGCGTTACTCAGTCCGTAGTATTCCGATTCAGCCCAGTTGAATATTCCGAAACCATCACATGGCCCAGATGAGCAGGATGCAATATATTGCGTGAGTTTTAACGATTGAATGCTTGGGTTCGAGTACGTACCAAAAAACTGATTCTGCGCTACGAAAGGCGGCATTTGATCCGTGTTCAGACATCCGCTGGGAGCGACCCCTCCTGAATACAAGGTGCCGAGGAGAACTTGCTCCGCCGTTGCACCCTCTGTTCCAGACCCCCCAATCGAGGAAGGAAACGTCATTGCCATAGGTGATGATTTACAAAACCATGACATCATCTGATCTGTTACGCCGGCAGTGTCCGAGCGGATGTATCCACCGAACGTGGACGCCAATTGATAGCCAGGCTGGTCATTAATGGAAGAGAAAAATGGACACTGCGCACCATACGAACACGGCCCAAGATCGGTACCCAGTGGGTAGGTATACGAACCGCTCAAAATTCCCGCCACCATATTTGCGCTGAGTTTGATGCCCGACTGGGGTACCGACGAACCTTGGAAGGACATCTGTCCGCGATAACCAACCGTTGTAGCGCTGAGAGCAATCGGAATACTCAGGAACCCATCTCTCTTGATATAGGCCTGCTGCGTGGAGCCCTGGGCATCGTCCGTGAAGGCCAGCTGAATCTGACCTTTTTCGAGGAGGTCCAGAGCCGTAAGTCCATTCAGCGCCGTATAAAATGGTATGACTGCTGCTGAGCTTTTTGCTTGGCAGGTCAACGGATCGGTTGCGCCTAGGAGCAAATCAATACCTGGTTCTCCCTCGGCGAGGAGTTGTGTCGCAGTAGAACATGACCCAGAGGTTGATTGAAAATTAACGGGAATGGTCAGTGAATTCTGATCGTTGGGTGTATCGCTCCCCGGATTTGGTCCAAGCGAAGGATTCACGAGGACAATGGCGCAGTTATTGTTGCCACTCGTGTCACAGTAAAACTGCTGAAAGGCGTTATTTACCGATCCGTCGAGGTTGTAGCAATTTGAGGGCTGCCCCCCGACGCCTGGAACTTGTCCTCCGATACCTTGGCACGGGGCTTGCGACGTTGGGTCTTGGATATTCTCTTCGGTTTGGAAACTATACGACAAGGTTCCATCGGCAGCCGTAAGCACCGACGCCGTTGGAATCGGCTGGCGTTCGGTTGCCTGGAATGAACAGAGGCGACTACTGATCGATGGATTTTCTGTACTGCAGTAATAAACCTGAAGATTCGTCTGGCTAGAGAATCCATAGAAATTGAGATAAACCCATTGGTTCGAGCCCAGATTGCTCGTTTGGCTTGTTTCCAGGACCCCGCAACCATTTTGGGTTGGACATGGCATTGCCAAACACGTCCCATTGCTTGGGCACGCAGGCGCACCAGCTGCCTGGAGGGCCGAATCAGAAAGATTGTTGCCGGTCGCACTCGCTTGCGACGTTGACGAGATCAAGGTTCCGGAAAGGGAACCCACGATCAAACTGATGCCAGCGATGAAGATGACAATTTTCCACTTCATTATTCATCTCCTCCATTGACCAAAGGCTGCTTGCTGCGCCGTCTCCGAAGGAAGCCAATCGCGGGAGGCACAATCAGGAGACCCAGAAAGAGGAGCGTTCCAATAGCGATGGCGCCATTTGGCCCCGCAAGCGTCAGCATGCTGGCAACTGCTGCATTTAACGCAATCCCAAACTGCTGACCGCCTGCTTGGAGAACTCCATGAGACGTTTTAGCTTGTGCGGTTTGGGCTGCCTGCGACGCGCTTACCTGCTTCACGTCTACTGAGCCTGTTGCTGCACCTGACACGGCGCCACTGCCACCGGTAGTGAGCTGAATCGGCCCACCGACATACTGCATGGCCCCGGTTAAGTAGGGATTAGGGCAGTTCTGCGCTGTCGGTGAGGGAGGAGCAACTTGTCCATTTAACCGACCAATAGCCGCAAAGTCGTCAAGAATAAGATTGGGGGGAATCGGCGAATAACCCAACTGTCCCGCAGAAATCTGGCCTTGGCATGCGAAAAAGTGGATGAATTGCGCCAGCACGGCCGACTTTGAAGGTGACATGGTCGTGGACGCAACTAGATAACTGTAGGCCGAGATCGGATATGCAGCCGGTTCTGGTGCATCAAAGACTCCTGGCTGACCATTGCAGCCGGTGAGATTCTGCGTCAAGTCAGCGTTAAGGCAGTCGTGGGTAAGGGCGATTGCGTCACCAACAGCACTGGGCTGCACAAAGGTTCCCGAGGCGTTCTGAATCGCCGCACAGGGTGACCCGTGGAGAAGCGCGTAGGCAGTTTCAACATAGGTAATGGTGTTTGGATAACTCGCAACATAGTTCGACGATCCGTCTGAGCCGGACTGTTGAACGAAGTGCGTCAAATCGAAACCATTCGCCGGGTCGGCACTCGTCGGCCATGGCCACTGCGCCGAAGGAATGGAATAGGTCGGGTCGAATGTTTGGCTGAAGGCTTGGTATTCACCGGGTTGGGCATGCGAAAGATACTGAGAAAAAATATAGTTATCCCCCGACGCATCTTGTCGCACAATCGCGTTGATGTATTGGTGGGGTAGTGATATCCCTCCGTTCAGAGCGCTAATCGCTGGATCGTCCCAATACACAATTTTCCCATCAAACATTCCCATTAACGTGGCGGCGTTTAATTGAAGATTACGTATCGGCTGAGAAGTGGAGGACTGAAGGTTGTACATGAGGCACATGGCGCCAGCTACATCAGGCATGTACTCATAGGTTCCCGGGGCGGGCGAATTCGCCGGACAGCTGGCCTGGCCTGCGTTATAGCCAATTTCACTCGCAGCAAAGTCAACTTGATTATTGGCACAGAATCCGTCGAGTCCGAGAACCGATGAACTCGTTTGATAGTTCACGCTCGCTCCATAAAGGTTTGACACCTGCCCTGTCCAGTTGTTGATTGCCACCGCTGCATAACTTGACCCTGCGCCTGTGACCGTCGTGCCGGCACTCGCAGGGGCTAGGAACGCGAGCTGAGTGCCGAGAAAAACAACGCTCGCCACGGCAATAAAACGTCGGACAAATCGGAGAGGGAGAAGCCTTTGGAGGATGTTCTTTCTCATCAACCAAATCTCCCTTGAACATAATCAGCTGTTCGGGGGTCCTTCGGATTGTCGAAGATCTCCTGCGTCTCGCCCGCTTCAACGATGTAGCCAGGGTTTCCGTCTTGAGCGAGGAAGAAAGCCGTCTTATCAGAGACCCGATGGGCTTGTTGCATGTTGTGGGTCACAATAACCACCGTGACCTCGTGAGAGATCTCCTTCACCGTCTGTTCGATCCGTAACGTAGATCCTGGGTCGAGCGCCGAACATGGCTCATCCATAAGAAGGACAGCCGGCTTGACCGCCAAGGCTCTCGCGATGCAGAGACGCTGTTGTTGGCCGCCAGAAAGCGCGCCTCCGAGATCCTTCTGGCGATCTTTTACTTCATTCCAGAGACCTGCTTTTGTCAGCGCCTCTTCGACAATTTCGTCTTTGAATTTCGATTTAATACGGTTGAACCTCAGCCCCGAGAGGACGTTCTCGCGCACCGTCATTGCAGGGAACGGATTGGGGCGTTGAAAGACCATGCCGATGTGCCGACGGACCGTAGCGGCGCGCTGAGATGGGTCATAAATATCTTCGCCGTCTAGGTGCACCTCGCCGGCAAGCGATGCACTCGGAACGATTTCATGCATTCGGTTCAGAATTCTCAAAAAAGTAGATTTCCCACATCCAGAAGGACCGATAAGGGCAGTGACTTTGGTTCGCTCCATGACGAGGTTGATGTCTTGAAGGACCAATCGATCACCAAACCATGCGTGGACACCCTTGGCGTCAAGTTCTGCTGCCGTCACGCCGTCAACCCGCAACGACGAGTTCGCCGTCGTTGACGATGCAACAAGTTGAGCGTTCACCTCCCTATCTTGTTTTGCATTGACGCCGCTATTCATGGGGTACAACCTCTTCCCTTTCGTGTCCGCTGTCCTCGCCGATAAGCGAGACGTCAGCTGTTGACGTTCTCGAGAGCACCTTCCCAATCTTGGCGATCAAGCCACCATTTCCCTTGGTGCGTTGGGCTCCAAGGACTCTGGCCATGATGAAGATTGAAAACACCAAGATGAACAGCACAAGTGCTGAGGTATAGCCCAAATTGATTTGAGATTGAATCGGCAACTTAATCTGCTTATACGACAACAGTGAAAGTGCCATCTGAGGGCCCGAGAACGGATTCGCGTTCATAACCTGATTCCCAAAAATGGTCATGATGAGTGGCGCCGTCTCACCGATCGAGACGGCAACGCCCAAAAGGACGGAGGTAATCAATCCAGATCGGGCCGTAGGCAACACGACTGACCAGACAGTACGCCACTCCGGTGCCGCCAGCGCGATCGCTGCTTCTCGTAAATCATTATGAACAATTTTTAATACCTCTTCAGTCCCGCGAGTAACTGTTGGGAGAAGAATGATCGCCAATGCCAGCGCACCGGCAAAACCGGAATAATGGAAACGCGTGACCCAAATGGAATAGATGAAGACACCGGCTACGATCGCCGGGGTTCCACTCATGGCGGTCACGACGACCCGAACCGATTTCGTAAATCGTCCTCCTACTTCGTTGATGAACAATGCGGTCAGGACCGCGGCAGGAATACCTAGTGCGGCAGCGATCCCCACCTGTTCGATCGTTCCCACCAGCGCGTGAGCAACGCCACCGATGTTGTTGCCTGTCGTACTCGTGTACACAACGCCCTGCTGAGTGTGGGTCAACACGCTCCACGACAACAGAGGGAGTCCCCGCTGGAAAACAAAGATCGTCAAGAGAACCAGAGGAAGCATCATGATCCCGGCTCCAAGCGTGACCAAGGCACCGATCAATCGGTCGACGGCTACTTGGCGAGTAAACATCTGGCGGTTAACGAACCAGTAAAGAAAGAGAAAGGTTGGAATCCAGAGCATTACAAAGCCCAGCGCACCATTCAGCAATGTCAGCTGAGCAAAAATAATCCAAAGAATCGAGAATGATGCCGCAATCGAGAGAAGGAGGATCAGGACGTCTGAGGGTTTGAACTCCCGGGGGCGAATACGCTTAATGATCTTCGGAGACGCCACCTTTGGCGGCGCAGTCCCAGGCTCTTGCTCGACGAGAATATCGGTCATCTTCAGCCCGCCAACTTCGCTGAGTTCACGATACGTGACGCAATCATGTTGATGATGAGTGTGATGATGAATAAGACAAATCCGGCAGCCAACAGTGCGCTGGTTCCCAAGTTGCCGCCCGACCCCCACTGCAGCGCAATCAGAGCAGCGATGGAGTTACCTCCGGCTTGCACGACATGGAAATTGAGAGGGAAGGTCAAAGAAATAATGATCGCCACTGCGATTGCCTCGCCCAACGCTCTGCCCAGTCCCAGCATGATCGCCCCGATCATGCCTCCTTTGGAGAAGGGAAACACGACGTCGCGGATCACCCGTGCCCTGCTTGCACCGAGTGACATCGCACCTTCTCGTTCGCCGGGAGGGGTGAGTGAGAAAACTTCTCGACAAAGCGACGTCACAATGGGCATGCACATGATGCCCACGATCGTTCCAGCGATAAAGAAGCTCGACGTGTAGGCACCTGAAGTATTTTGGAAGATGCCGAGGCTGCCAAAGTAATGTGACATCCACTTTTCCAATCCGACCATGTGGGGTTGGAGAATGAAAAATCCCCACATTCCATAGATGATCGAGGGAACGGCCGCCATAAGGTCCACAGCTGCCGTGAGAAAGTTTTTGAGAGGAAGTACACCAAGCAATTTTGTTGGCGCATAGTCGTTAATAAATAATGCACATGCGATCGATACCGGGATGGCGAAGATCAGGGCAATGATGGCAATCAGCAGCGACCCGATCAAGGCTGAAAGTACGCCAAAGTGGGGATGGGTACCCGTTGTTTGCCAGTCAGTATTTGTCAGGAACTTGAGACCTTGTGATTCAAAAGCAGGCAACGCTTGCAAAAACAAGAAAAGCCCGATCAATGCGAGGATGACAAACGTTGCCAAACCTGCACCTCGGGTAACTCCTCGAAAGAATTTATCTTCCGAGCTCCGCTTCGTTTTTAGTTGTAATGGATCTGGGATCGCACTCAAACTCATCGAACCTCAATCTCATCCTTCTTTTGTCGTTGCCCTTGCATGGAACCACACCGCAGGGCCCACCTTTCGATGGGCCCTGCGGCGATTCCATATTGGGGAAACATTAGATGTTTCACCCACTCCTTTTCCAATGCCTTCCTAACCTGCTACCGGGTTCGTGGTCCCAGAGGTGGTCGTGAAGTTGCAGAACCCGCTTGGAGCAGCTGTGCTTCCACCGCTGTGAGCCAGATATGGCGCATACGCACCAGTCGGGTACATGCTTTCAGCTCCGTAGGTATTCACCGAACCCTCTGAAGACAGCGGAGTCGTATTGACGACCCCCGTGCTTGCTCCAGCCGAGATCGCATAGAAACCAGAGGCAGATATCGTGCTGTTGATTTCTGTTCGGTAAGTCAGACCGGTCGTTGGGTCGATGATCGCCTGCGCACGAGGCGTGCAAAGGAACCCTGTTTCACCGATGTAGTTCAACGTTGCCGCACTCGCCTCCGGCATGCCCGAGCCGCCTCCATTCACATACACGTTGTAGACCGACCGAACCGATGGGAACACACCAGTCAGAATCGAGAGCTGCGTAGCGGAACATGGTGAGGGGTTATTTGCCACCGTCCCACAGGTGTTCGCAGGCTCTCCGGTTGCCGGAAGTCCCGTTGTGAGCAAGGTTGTGGGTGAGGTGAACGTCCCGATATCTCCAAGGCTCATCGTCGTAGTGCCCGCAGAGTCTTGCGAAAGAACCTTCCAAGCTCCAGCGTTACACGTCGTTGAGGTGTTCACGCCACCAGACTTGATGCACTGTGCGTGGAAAAGTCCCGAAGAGTAGAAGAAGATCGAGCGAGCCAAAATTTGGTCGTTTGTTGGGTTTCCTAACACCCATTTCGTCGCAGATCCTGCGCCACTCGAAGTACAGCCCATCCACCACTGGTTACAATATTCAGGCTTCGTTGCAGCCGTCAGCGTGTAAACGGCGGTCGAGGAACCGGGAGCGCCACCCGTGACTGCTGCATTTGCGTTAAGACCACCGGTACCGGAATTGTTGGGATTCAGCATCGTGTCGGGAAGCGACGAGCGACCTAGTTGAGCTGTTTCGTTCTCAAAAATGTTGATCGGACCATTACACTTGGCATTTGTTGGCGCAGTCGTTTGCAGCGTTGCTTTCGAAAGACCGTCAGTCCCAGTGGCACCGCTGTTTCCATTGTTCCAACAATTAGCATAGAAACTTGAACTCTCCAGCGCAGAGGGGTCCGTTCCAATCGTTCCCTTCCAGGTGGACTGAGTTCCGGAGCCTTCTTGGGCTGTGAACACAGTGATAGGAGCGTTACACCCTCCGACTTGAGCCCAGTTCCAAATTTGGCCTTGCCAAATCGCTTTCAATTCAGTCGTGGTAAGACGAGTAACCGCTGCGGTGCAGTTTGCCCCGGAATGGGTCGAGGTGTAGTGGGTCCACGTCACGCCATCCTTGGCGTAAGCCACAAAGTTTAATCCCTGATTATCGCCCGTCGCCGAGATTGATGCAGATCGTGACGAACGTGAGAAACTGGCACCGGTGAACACATTGACCGCACCTGAGGCTGTTCCGTACTTCGTGTTGAAGGCCGTTGCACTGCCGAGACCACTCTCAAGCATCAAAATCCCGTTCGACGAACCGATGGGGGGTTCTTCTACCGCAATATCACCGAAGGGGTTGGGCGTGACGCTGGGGCTGGCATTTACGGGTGAAAGCACTCCACCATTGGTCTCCTGACCCGAGGTCAAGCATGACTGGTCAAGTTGCTGGACAGCAAGTGCACCGGTTCGGTCGATTGTCTGGGTGCACTGAAGGGATTGATTGTACAACGCGTCGAGCTGAATCATCATGGGGTAGGTCGTTGACGACCCAACGCCAATTATGACGTTATTCGCACTTCCGCCTGTCGTAATTGTCGCCGATCCGGTTGCACCCGCTGGAAGGGCGCTTAACGCGAAGGTCCCGACGACCGCCACTGCGGAGAATCCTGCGGCGACACGTCCAAGAAGATTTCGCTTCTTCTTGGCAGTGCTCACACTGTCCAAATATTCAGTCATTGGCTGTCCCTACCCTTTCGGACCCCAGGCTCCTCACCTTGGGTTTCAATGTTTCTGGTATCTCGATGACCGCCTTTCGGGCGAAAGGAAACAGCCAACTGAAGAAAACCTAAGGTGAGATAATGAACGAATGCGGGTGGGCGGGTGAACGGAAAGTTAACGGGGAAAGAACTCTTGCCGTTGCGCTGGGTCGTGGTAGCGCCCAAAAATTTACCTAGGCGATCGGTGCATATTCTGCAGGAATCCTCATGCGCCGTCGACGCGAGACGATGAGCCCAATCACCAACCCCACAATGGCGACCAGAGTGAGAAGAACCCCCCAAAATTGAGTCGGATCCGATCCGTAGCTCAACTCCACATGATGCGCTGTGGGGATGACCACCATGAAGTTTGGGCTGACTCGATAGGGTCCCGTTGCTCCACTGGCGTGCCAGCGCGGATAGTACGACTCACGGACCAAGACCGGTTTGCCAATCTGGGAACTGTTAAAACTGACTGAACTGTTCTGCACGTCGACGTGCGTGATCACCGCCGGATTCTTGACTGTCGGTGAGTTGTTGGTCGTGGCGGTGCCGATGGGCCACGAACGTGGGCCCGACGCCGCTAACGGCACGTCCCAACGCAGAGGGTCCTCGAACCAAGTGACGTTGGCGTTCTTCCACGTGGTCGATGAGCCATCGATGCCGGGTACCACGACGGGTAGGTGCGTCAGCCCAACGACTGCCGGTGCATCATGAATTAAATAGACGGACCAAGTTGTGGGGCTCGTCGCTCCCCCCACCGCCGGCCACGGACCGGTGCTGGCGACCTTGGTCAATTGAGGGTCGGCGTTGGCTTGTTGGGTGACTTGGGTGCTTGAAGCCATAAAGTACCGCACCCCAAGGAGCTGGAGGTGTTGCACACCGAGCGCGACATTGGTCGGTCCATAGGGAAGACCGACTTGGGGATTAGAGGGGGTCTCGGAGACCTCGGCTTGAATCAAAAAGTGGTAGGGAACGGTGGCCGACGCTTCAAAGAACAGCCCTTCTTGACTGCCGATGCAGTTATTCGTCCAATACGGCAACAGCATTAAAGCCATCGGGGTGCCGAATCGATTCAAGGTCGAGCTGTACTCCCACATCGCCCGACCGCAGCCGTAGCGCTTGCCCACTGATGCCATAGTGTCGATCACGGCTTTGTATTCGGGGTAAGCAGGTTTTCCCTGATAGCCCGAATAGTTCCATGTGGCCCATGACGAAACTTGGTTGGCCCCCACGTTAATGCCAACGCGGGCCAAGGTCGCTGGTGGAATCACCGAAGGCAGTAATGGCGGCAGCACAATAGCAAAACTCAACAACAGCAACATGATCGGGGCCAACACTGATCCTGGAGCCCAGACACGAAATGCAGGCACAGCATCATCATCTTCATGGAGCAGCGCGAATTGCGCTTCTCGCCGGCCACGCCACCATGTGGCGATGACGAAGGCCGTGGCACCGAGTGTCCACGCCGCGAGGAGATAGAGCGAGATATACCAAAGCGGAATCACTCGCTCGTTCCAAAGACTCCCCTGGGGCAAGAAGCGAAACACCATGGCCCACAGCAACGCCGAGGCACCGATAGTAATCACGTACTTGCTCATTTTGGCCAGTCCCCAGACAATCGCCACCGCCGCCAGGGCGACCACCCAACGATCTGCCGTGGGGAAAAGTTTCGTCACAAAGTACGTGTCATTGACGTAACCCATGGGGTTGGCGTAAAGCTGGCCCGAAGTAAAGGGAAGAAGCCACCAGGCCGAAAATGCCAGACCCACTAACCCTGTGCGGATACCCCACCACAGGGAACGTCGCCACGGCAACGCTCCATGAAGCGCACGATGTGGCTCAGAAGAAACGGTGTCGTCGCGGCGGAACCATTGGTCGGGGAGGATCCCTAACACGACGATGACGGCGGCCGCGGCGCCCGCATAAAGATAGGGGACCATATGGGAACCAAGGCAGAGCGCCATCACTACCGGGGTGACAATGCTCCCCTTGCCTGTACGCACGCCACGAGCAAAGAGCCCAATGAGCAAGAGGGATAACGCCAACGAGAGTGAGAAGGCGTACTCCCCGGCCAAGGTAGAAAAAAGATTGCCGCCATCAATCGTGAAGGTCGAGTCAAAAAGAAACGGCAGCATCATTACGGCCAAGGCCGCAGGGAACGGCGCTTTAAGCCGGAAGCACCTCCCCAATGCGTAGGCACAGATCGGCATCAATAACGATCCGAGGATGGTCGCGAATTTAAATGCAATCGTGGAGGGCAGGACATAGGAAATAATCGCAGCGACGAGATCTGGCAGGACGAAGTAGTAGGTGTAAAGCGGGAAGCCGTTATACCAACCCGAGTACCACCCCGTGAGATGCCACGGTAGAAGGTTACTTTTGAGAAACGCTGGAAGCGCCACGTGGGCACCGGTATCTCCACCCGTCGTCAAGGTGTTTGCGAGGAGAAGGTTGGGGTGAAGTTGCCAGAGCGTGACCCAAAGCACGCCCACGATTGCCACCAGCACCGCGATCTTGGGCGCCTCGTCAACCCACTGGGTGCGTTGGCGGTGTTTTGGCCTTAGTGCCATGGAAGCACCGACCCAGAGTTTGAGTAATAACTCACCAGCGCAAGCCCATTAAAGGAAAGGTGGGCAACGATACACATCCCAAGGCGGCCCGTTCGAAAGAACAGGAACGCCAGCAGGACCCCAAAGAGCGCCAGGCCCGGCAGTTGCACAAACTCTCCATGGGCCAGACCAAAAAGCAGACCATCACCAACCATGGCGGCGGCGATGATGCAGAGTGCTCCAATTCGTTTGGTCGCCAATGATGAGAAACCCTCAAGACCGCGGAAGAGGACCCCGCGGAAAAAGAGTTCTTCAAAAAAAGGAGCGCCCACAACCGTCATCACGACAATCACCACAACGCTTGCTCCATGACTCGAACCCGTCAACTTTGTGATGGGCGCATCGAAGTGGGCAATGTGAGAGCGAAACGGCAGATACAGCACGCCGATGATCAGTTGGGAACCAATACCGATAATGACGCCGAGAAGGTCAATTGGGCAAAAACTCAGGCCAAGGGGGCGCTGGATACCCCCTCCAAACTTCCGAGCAACGATCGCAGCGCCGAGAAGACCGACCCACAGTCCGACCAAACTACAAATGATGTACCACGAAGGTGGTGATGAAGAGGTGGCCAGCGTCGATAGTTGTGATCGGTTTCCAGTCAGAGATGCCGCGATTTCGACCAGACCCGTCGAGATCAACTCGCCAGCCAGGAAACCAGCGACCGCAATAAAGGTCCATCGAAAGGCCTCTGACCTGGTCAATTGGTCCAGGAAGACACCACGCCGTTGAGGGAGTGCCTTCGACGGTGGCACCAGGGACTCAGTCACCTTTGCCACGTTAGTAAAAGGACACGGTGGCAATGGCCTCAGGACATCGGGCCGATGACAACGCCTGCCTGACCTCCGCCTAGCATGGTCACGTGGTTACACCCGAAACGCCAACCGAAGCAAAGAAAACAAAGAACCCTTTCGCCAAGGGTGCGAAACCCAACAGACGCTGGCTCTGGCCGATTTTGGCCGCCGTCATCATCTTGCTGCTGGTCATTCCCTCGATCTTTTCCCATTCCAATGCCACCTCCCTGAGCTATTCGAAGTTTCTCGCCGATGCCAATGCTCACCAAATAAAGACTGCTACCTTCAACAACACCACCGGCTCGATCAGTGGAGATTTTACGAACGGCAAGCGTTATACGTCGATGGGCTTCAACCCACCGCTCCCGTCCGACATCAATAAAGTTCGTGCCGATGGCGTGACGGTCAACGTGACGACTCCATCAAACACGCTGGGCACTTGGCTTCCCTATCTCTTTTTCATCTTGATTTTTGGCGGCATGATTTTCTTTGTCTCACGCCAGGCACGCGGACAGATGAACGGGATCATGTCGGTCGGTCGCTCAAAAGCACGCCTCTATTCTGAAGAGCGACCATCCACGACCTTTAACGACGTTGCCGGCTACGACGGTGTCAAACAAGAAATCTCTGAAGTGGTCGACTTCCTGAAAACCCCGGAGCGATTCAAAGAGATCGGGGCCACAATTCCCAAAGGCATCTTGCTGGTCGGTCCTCCAGGCACTGGAAAGACGCTCCTTGCCAAAGCCGTTGCCGGCGAAGCCGGTGTGCCCTTTCTCTCGGTGACGGGAAGCGACTTCATGGAAATGTTTGTCGGCGTCGGTGCAAGTCGAGTGCGAGATCTTTTTAACACCGCCCGCAAAGATGCACCCGCCATCATCTTCATTGACGAAATCGACTCCATCGGGCGAAAGCGCGGGGCAGGCCTTGGCGGAGGTCACGACGAACGCGAACAGACCTTGAACCAGATGCTCTCGGAAATGGATGGCTTTGACTCTGCCGAAGGGGTGGTCATCATCGGCGCCACCAACCGTCCAGATATTTTGGATGCGGCACTGTTGCGTCCTGGACGATTCGACCGACAGATCGTCGTGCCACTCCCAGATCTCTCTGAGCGTCTTCCCATCCTGGAAGTGCACTGCAAAACGAAGCAGATCGACGCTGACGTCGACCTCCTCCTCGTTGCTCGAGGGACGCCGGGGATGAGTGGAGCCGACTTGGCTAACTTGGTCAATGAAGCCGCTCTCCACGCGGTGCGTCGAGGCTCGCTCACGATTGCCATGGCCGACTTTGAGTCATCTCGGGATCGTGTCTTGATGGGCCAACGTCGAGACAGTTTGATACTCTCCCCCGCAGAGCGGGAACGTGTGGCTTATCACGAAGCGGGCCATGCCGTGTTGGCCTATGTCTTAGAAGAAGCTGATCCCTTGCACAAAATCTCCATTGTCCCCGCCGGCATGGCGCTCGGTGTCACCATGCAGATGCCGATCGAAGAGCGACATATTCATCCTCGACAGATGATTGAAGATTCACTCTGCGTGCGGATGGGTGGACGCGTTGCCGAACTGTTGGTCTACGGTGATCTTTCAACCGGTGCGTCGGACGACCTAGTGCGCAACACCGAGTTGGCCCGTCGCATGGTGCGCGAATGGGGAATGAGTTCGAAGATAGGCCCCGCTGCGTGGGGATCGCAGGGCCAAGTCTTCCTCGGCGATGACCTCATGCACACGCGGGACTATTCAGAGGACACCTCGCGCGTCATCGACGATGAAGTCGAAGGCATTTTGCGCGGCCAAGAAGAGCGAGCAATTGAACTGTTGACCTTGCACCGCGATGGCCTCGAAGCTGTGACGCAAAAACTTCTCGAGGTCGAAACCATCGACGGAGAAACAGTCAGCATCTTGGTCGACGAAGCCCATGGGAAGCCGGTCTACGCAAGCGGTCCAAAAGCAGTCGTTCCTTCGCTGAGTACCCCGGCGACCAATGGAGTCGCCGCCACCCCCTTGGTCCTTGACGGAGATTCCTCGGCGACGGGTCCCACATGGGAGCCACCGTCGTTTCCAGATTCTCCCGAATCGCTCTAGCTCTAACGTCTAGAGCCGCGGTTCGCTCACCATATTGCCGATGCTCGATGCGCTCGCGCCAGGAAAGTCTTCGCTCATACTCAAGTCCCCGTTGGCGCTGACCGCCAAGGAATGGGTGCGCAGGACCGAAGCAATTCTCCTCGTCAGAGACATGGACGATCCTGGCTGGAGAACCACGCTCTTGAGGCCGCTCAAGGGCTGATCTGATCCGTAGTTGATGACGCTGACCTGCATGCTCACCGGCGTTGGCCCCGGATTGAAGAACGTGACACCTTTGGGACTCACCCCAAGATCTCCGACGAGCAACCAGTGCCGAGCTGAGAGCGAGGATGGCGTGCTGGCGATGGCATTACCCCATCCTCCAGAAGCTGCCCCCGCTACTTGGGTGGCCAAGGTGCTAATCACGCCGGGACCCTTCACCGTAACCAGGGCCGAATAAACATCATCCGTCGCCAGCCGCGATGAGGGAACCGTTGCATACGAGAGCGTGGAGTACGGCTGAATACTTTGGGTCACCGGAGCGAGCCACCCGCTCTTCAAGCGAATCCGAATCGTTGCGTACTCAAGAGATCGCGTGGGGTTGGCCACTACCAGTGATTGCGCAGCACCAGGAGATGCGACACCGCGAGAGAAGGCAATGCGCCGCAGCAGTGAGCTTTGGCCGATAGTCACCGATGCTCCATTGGGCGAAGGAAGGACTTGTGTGGCAAACGCTGCAATTGATCCTTGTGTTGCCCTGACCGTGGTGGTTAAGGGCGTCTCGTGCGGTGCGAGGTTGACTCCCGACAACACGACGAGTCCGTGTGGCGGCACCACGATACCTTGGGCGTTCTGGGGAGCCAGATACCCAGCCGGCGATGTGAAACTTGTATCCACGACCGCGCTCGTCGCCGTCGGGTTCACGAGTGAAATCGCATAGGTCTGATTATTTTGCGTTGACCCATTGGTAAAAAACCATGTTGTTCCTGTTGTCGAGGCACATGGGGTGAACGAAGCATTGCCACTGGCGTTCAGCGACTCAAAGATACCAACGCCTCCCCCGTTCACCAGGACAGTGGCAGCAACCCAAAACCCTCCCTGCGCCAACCGTGCAGGTGCAAATGCCGTCGTCGTCCCCGGAGGAACCGTGAGGGTCACCGTTCCAGTTTTGCCGAGATCATTTGAGGCGACAATGATGGCCGTCCGCGCGCTGTGCGTACTATTAACCAGGTCTATCTGGCCTTGAGTGGCCCCAGGGCGATCACCGAGACCGCCGCAGGTGGCCGATGCTTCTTGCGCGTCCACTGCCGCGATCGCCCCAGGAGCAATTGCTTGAGGCTGCACTGATGCGGTCTGACGGCTTGCCACACTCCACAGCGTCAGTGCCGCGAGGACTGCACCAAAAGCTACGAGCACTTGCGGCCTTCGCTGGAGGACCCGCTCGGCGCGATGACGTCGTGGCGGGCTCATGAAGGTTCCTCATCGATGGCCACCAGCTCATCCTTGCGGGCTTTGCCTCGCCACCACCAGTCAAGCCATCGGTGACGACCAATGAGGAACAGAGCTGCAACAATCCAGCCGGCCACCATCACGATGTTCATCAACGCGTTCACGGGGAGCACCTGCAAGGTCACCGATGCACTCCCCGGAGAAACAGTAACGGTTTTCGCCCAACCGAACGCCGATGACGATGTTGGACTCCCGAGGGGCGAAGAAACTGAAAACACGCTTGATGGAGCGCTTCCGACATAGGCGACATGCGCTCGCGGCCCAATCATCCCTGCCGATCCATTGCCAGAGACTGGGATCCATCCCACGAGGGCGCCAAACGACGACGACGTTGCCGACGTCGGGAGTGGGCGCGCTCGCGTTGAGAACCGAGCAAGAGAATCCGTTGTTTCATAGACAACCGCGCCACCGCCATTGGGAACCCGTACAAGATCATTCTGTTGGTTCAGCGCTGGAATGAGTGTCGAGGGTGGCGCTGCGGGAGCTCCGGTCTGAATTCCGGTCAGAGTTGGTGCAACGGCAGTCACCACGACGATGGCTTGGACTCCCGTTGGCGCAAGGAGTTGGCCAAGTTCAGCAGTCTGCCCTGCAAGAACTTTATGAAGGGCATCAGTGATAGCACCTGATGCAGTCGCAGAAGGGGGAACAAAGAAATTCGATGAACCGGGCAAGCCGTCTTGTGACGTGCTCCACGCCAAACCCGTCGTCACCGGCCACGAACTTCCTGGGATGGCCTGGGCGTTGCCCAGCCACAAGATGCGGTGACCCATGCTGGCGGGGGCATTCAAGAACGAAAGTGAATCGCTGTAGCCCGTGATGGGCATCTTCCATCGCCCATTCCCGGCGGATCCCAAAAGAGGAAGCAGCCCCACGAGGGCGGCCGCGACGCCGAGAATCCCGACGATCTGTCTCCAGGAAAACTTCAATGACGCTAAGTCTTCGTCAAATGCCGCAAGGCCCAGTCCCACCAGTGTGGCGATGGCCACGGCCAGGGGTGCCAAGGTGCTCATGAGATCTGGGGCAAAGGTCCCAGCACCCCCTCGAGCGACGAACAACGCCAAGGCCAGCGCAGCCAACCCTATGCCGGCCAGATGCGCCGCCAGACCGAAACGTCGTGCGCGGGCCAAGACCAGTGGCACCAGAGCTGCACAAGGAAGCAGCCACTCCAATGCTCCTCCCCCATTGGGCCCAACCGCAAAGCGAAGAAGCCCACCGAGGCCCGGGTTTGCCCATGGTCCCCCCGCTACGCCAAAGACAGCGAAGCCACTCCACCCTGAAAGCACGGTCGTCGCCGTGAGCGGGAACACGAGGATCATGGCCACCACGACGGCACCCAGCACCCGCCCCAGGCCACGCAGCGCGTTGGGTGCACCGATGACCACACCCGCCAGGCCTGAACCCAGCGCAGCAACGAGCACGATCACGAGCAGGGCTGGATCCAAGGCACCTGACACCGTCAAAAGAAGCGCCAGCGCCGTGACCGAACCAGCTCGACTGGCACGCCAGCCTCGGGTCCCCACACGAACGCTTGGCCCAAAGGGTTCATCAAAAGGAGCCGTGCGAGTCAGCCGCAACAGTCGAAGAATGAGAAAGGGCATCACACCGATGGCCACCATGCTTGAGAACCGCCCCGCAGCGATGGCATTCGCACCGAGGGCCACGCCCCCGTAGGCCACCGCTCCAAGCAGTCGGGCGCGCGCGGTGGCCACCGGCTTGATCAATCGACTGACACCCCACGCTCCAAATGGAAGAGCACCGAGAAAGATCAGTCGCTCGATGATGCCGACGTGGCCGAGCGTCAAGGTGCTCGCCAACGCGAAGACTGCGTAGCCCGGGTGCGTTGGAGCTCCATTGCCGATACCTGGCGACTGCCAACTCGCCAGCACGTGATGCCACAGTGACGTCCATGAACCAAGCGGCACCAGTTGCCCGACCAGGGGAAGCCGACTTCCAAGAATATTCCGGGAGCCAACGAGGTAGACGACAACAGCGACAAGAGAGAGAACGAACACCGATCGCCCCGACGTCAGTCGTTTCTTTCCTCGTTGGTGGCGTTGACGACGGCCGAGGTCATCGAGTTCGTCGAATCCTTCATCGTCGCTGAACGCTCCACCAAAACTTGCTTCCAATGATCCTTCAAGTTCGTCGGTGGTTTCTCCTGGGGCTAAGGCACCGCGGGCAACGTCGTAGCCGTTGTGGACCAGGCGTGAGAGAAAGAGACGGAATCGCCGTGCTCCTCGTGACTGATTCTTGCGAATCGTTCGATCATTCATCTCTCTGATTTTGTGCAGTCTGGCGTGTCGTACTCCGAGGTCCCGGCGATTCCGCCACCTCAAGCGCCACGCTTCGCGAATATCCACCGCACGGTCCACATCACGTCCCAGCAAGGAAACGGCAACTTCACCCAGGTCAAAAAGTGCCAAGAGCAGGAGGGTGAGCACTCGCTCGAACCTTCCCCAGCAGACCACCAGGGTTCGAATTTGATTTCGTCGCCGAAGGCGAGCTTGGCTCGAGAGGTCAGCCACGGCGAGTAGTTCGGCACAATCACGTTCGCCATTGACGAGCGCTTCTCGATGGCCCACGACGGCCTGCGGTGCACAGACAATGCGCGCACCAACGACGTGGGCCCGCCATGAAAGGTCCAGATCTTCCCCAAATGCCAGGAGCGACTCATCGAAACCCCCCAGTAAACGCAAAAGATCATCTCGAACGAGTTGCACTCCACCGGGAGCGATAAAAACGTCTCGGACAGCGTCGTGTTGGCCTTGATCAAATTCTCCAGGCTGTACTCGTTCAACCACCGTGCCGAATCGGTCAACGCTTTGACCGACATGCAAAATGATCGAAGGATCCGCGGCCGTGACGTACTTTGGCGTGATGATTCCAGCATTGGAGCGAAAACTCTCTTCGACGAGCTGATGGACGGCGTCAGGCGCCAAGACCACGTCATCGTGGCAAAGCAATAAGAACTGCGCACCTTGGACCATCTCCAAGCTTGAGTTCACGGCAGCGCCAAATCCACGGTTCTCGGGCGAGCGGGCAACAAACGCTGAAGGAAGGACTCGCTTGATGCGGTCGCTGGGGTCATGGTCCCCTCCGTTGACGACGACCAAGGTCGAGAGCGTCGAATAGTCCTGCGAAGCAAGCGACGCCAACGTCGCCTCGAGATGCTCGCTCAGCCCGGTGCTCACGACCACGGCGACAACTGCTGGTGCTTCGGTCTCCATGTAGGAACCGAGGCTAGTTCGCTAATCGTGCCTGACCCTGCTTGCTAAAGTATCTCTTAA